>Ga0209211_10001251_pt1 | contig 48763 bp, 57 predicted proteins | sample RifGroA2_FD_183992 | JGI IMG/M metagenome (GOLD analysis project Ga0209211, IMG submission 183992) | Groundwater microbial communities from Rifle, Colorado, USA - Groundwater A2 (SPAdes) (version 2) | ecosystem: Environmental > Aquatic > Deep subsurface > Groundwater | place: Rifle, Colorado...
TGAATCTGATCAACCCGATCGCGATGGAAGAAGGTCTGCGTTTCGCGATTCGCGAAGGCGGTCGTACTGTTGGCGCCGGTGTGGTTGCAAAGATCATCGAGTAAAGATACAATGCGCGCCCTCGCGTGGCTACGGTCACGCGATTTCGTTCTTTAATTAGCGGCATTGCCGCATATATGCAAGAGAAAAATATGCAAAGTCAAAAAATTCGCATTCGCCTCAAGGCGTTTGACTATCGCTTGATTGATCAGTCGGCTGCGCAGATCGTGGATACTGCTAAGCGCACTGGTGCAGTGGTAAATGGTCCAGTGCCGTTGCCTACTAAGATCGAGCGTTTCGATGTGTTGCGTTCTCCGCACGTCAACAAGACTTCGCGCGATCAGTTTGAGATTCGCACCCATTTGCGCCTGATGGATATCGTTGATCCGACCGATAAAACGGTGGATGCGCTGATGAAGCTGGATCTGCCGGCTGGCGTGGATGTGGAAATCAAGTTGCAGTAATAGTTGTATCAGGCAGTAAAAGAATCGGCCGACCAATTGTAGTTGGCCCCTTAACAAGAGGAAATATAATGAGCTTAGGACTTGTCGGTCGCAAGATTGGCATGACCCGCGTGTTTACCGAGGACGGTTCGTCGTTGCCGGTAACAGTGCTGGAAGTGTCCAATAATCGTATCACTCAGGTTAAATCCGTGGATACCGATGGCTATACCGCTGTGCAGTTGGCGCACGGTGTGCGTCGTCCCGGTCGCGTCACCAAGGCGGCGGCCGGACACTACGCTAAAGCGGGTGTGGAGGCGGGGAGTGTACTCAAGGAATTTACAGTATCCCCTGAGCAGTTGGCTGGCCTGCAGGCTGGTTCGTCTGTTAGTGTCGAGATTTTTCAGGTGGGTCAATTGGTTGATGTTACTGGTGTGTCCAAGGGTAAGGGATATGCCGGTACCATCAAGCGCCACAACTTCAAATCGGGTCGTGCGACGCACGGTAACTCGAAATCGCATAATGTACCTGGCTCTATCGGTATGGCGCAGGATCCGGGGCGCGTGTTCCCTGGTAAGCGCATGACCGGTCATCTGGGTGATGTGCAGAAGACAGTTCAGAATCTGGAGATCGTGCGCGTTGATGTTGCGCGTCAATTGTTGCTGGTTAAAGGCGCCGTTCCTGGCGCGCAGAACGGCAGCGTGATCGTTCGTCCAGCAGTTAAGGCAGGTGCGTAATGGAACTTAAAGTCATTAACGATAAGGGTCAGGCGACCGCAAATCTGAGCGCGTCTGATGAGTTCTTCGGTCGCGAGTATAACGAAGATCTGGTGCATCAACTGGTAACGGCCTATATGGCGAATGCCCGTGCATCCAATAGCAAGCAGAAGGGTCGTAGTGAGATCGCCAAGAGCACTCGCAAGCCATTCGCGCAAAAGGGCACTGGTCGTGCTCGCGCGGGTATGGCTTCCAGCCCGCTGTGGCGTGGGGGTGGCAAGATTTTTCCGAATACTGGTGAAGAGAACTATACCCACAAGGTAAATCGCAAGATGTATCGTGCAGGTCTGTCTTCGATTTTCTCCAGGCTGGTCAGCGAAAATCGTCTGGTCGTTGTGGATGATCTGACTGTTGCTGCTCCTAAAACCAAGTTGCTGGCGGATAAGATCAAGGGCATGGGGCTGAATGGCCGCCTGCTGATCATCACTGATAATCTGGACGAGAATCTGTATCTGTCTTCGCGCAATCTGCCGAACGTGCTTGTACTGGAAGCCAATCAGGCTGACCCGGTTAGTCTGGTGCGTTTTCCTAATGTGCTGGTTACCCGCAGTGCAGTGGCTAAAATTGAGGAGATGTTCGCATGAGTACGCAACAATTCAGTCAAGAGCGTTTGATGAAGGTTTTGCTCGCTCCGCAAATCTCTGAAAAGGCAACCTTGGTTGCTGAGAAGAACGAACAGGTGATCTTTCGTGTCGTGCCCGATGCGACTAAGCCGGAAATCAAAGCTGCGGTCGAGATGATGTTCAAGGTGAGCGTCGATAGCGTGCAAGTGGCCAATGTCAAGGGCAAGGTCAAGCGCATGGGTCGTTATGTCGGCCGCCGCAATAACTGGAAGAAGGCGTATGTATGTCTGGCTTCCGGTCAGGAGATCAATTTTGCCGCTAGCGAGCAAGGATAACCATCATGGCACTGATTAAACTAAAACCAACGACTCCCGGCCAGCGCGCAGTTGTGCGCGTTGTAAACCCGGAGTTGCACAAGGGCAAGCCGGTTGCTTCCCTGCTGGAAAAGAAGACCAAGACCGCCGGTCGCAACAACAACGGTCACATCACCACTCGTCATATGGGTGGCGGTCATAAGCAGCACTACCGTCTGGTGGATTTCAAGCGCAACAAGGACGGTATTCCGGCCACTGTTGAGCGTCTGGAATACGACCCGAACCGCAGTGCGAACCTTGCATTGTTGTGCTATGCCGATGGTGAGCGTCGTTACATCATCGCTCCCAAGGGGGTTTCCGCTGGCGCTACGCTGGTGAGCGGCTCCGAGGCTCCGATCAAGGCTGGTAATGCATTGCCGCTGCGCAACATTCCGGTTGGTTCGACGATCCATTGCATCGAGATGTTGCCGGGCAAGGGTGCGCAACTGGCGCGTTCCGCTGGCACTTCTGTGCAGCTGCTGGCTCGCGATGGTAGCTACGCTCAATTGCGTTTGCGTTCCGGCGAGATCCGCAAGGTTCACGTTGACTGCAAGGCGACACTGGGCGAAGTCGGTAACTCCGAGCATAGTCTGCGTTCTATCGGCAAGGCTGGTGCGATGCGCTGGCGCGGTGTTCGTCCGACAGTGCGCGGTGTGGTTATGAACCCGGTTGATCACCCGCACGGTGGTGGTGAAGGCAAGACGGCTGCTGGTCGTCATCCGGTCAGCCCATGGGGCGTGCCGGCCAAGGGCTTCCGTACTCGTCGCAACAAGCGTACTAGCGGCATGATTGTGCGCCGTCGCTTTCAGGTTTAAGGGGTAGGTAAATATGGCACGTTCCGTTAAAAAAGGTCCATTTGTCGATGCACACCTGATCAAAAAGATCGAGGCTGTGCGTGCGACTAACGATAAGCGCCCGGTTAAAACCTGGTCGCGTCGCTCTACCGTGTTGCCTGAGTTCGTCGGTCTGACGATTGCGGTGCATAACGGCAAGCAGCACATTCCGGTGTATGTCTCCGAGAACATGGTGGGGCACAAGTTGGGTGAATTCTCCCTGACCCGTACCTTCAAGGGTCATGCTGCCGATAAGAAAGCGAAGAAGTAAGGAGCTATGATGAAAACGACTACTGCTGTTGCAAAGAACATTCATCTCTCCGCACAGAAAGGCCGTCTGGTTGCTGACCAGATTCGCGGTCTGCCGGTTGCGCAGGCTCTGAACATCCTGACCTTCAGCCCGAAAAAGGGCGCCGGCATCATCAAGAAGGCGCTGGAGTCCGCGATTGCGAACGCAGAGCATAACGATGGTGCTGACATCGACGTGTTGAAGGTGAAGACCATCTACGTTGACAAGGCAGCTTCGCTGAAGCGCTTCATGGCACGTGCCAAGGGACGTGGCAATCGCATCGAGAAGCAAACTTGCCACATTACGGTCAGCGTAGGGAGCTAAGGGTAGATTATGGGACAGAAAATTCATCCAACCGGTTTCCGGTTGAGCGTTCGCAAAAACTGGGACTCCAAGTGGTATGCAAACAGCAGCAATTTTGCTGATCTGCTGCACAAGGATATCGAAGTTCGTGCTTTCCTGAAAAAGAAACTGGCTTCCGCCGGTGTTTCCAAGGTGATTATCGAGCGTCCTGCAAAGAACGCAAAAGTGACTATCTACACCGCGCGTCCAGGCATGGTGATTGGCAAGAAGGGCGAAGATATCGAGGCGTTGCGTGCCGAGTTGCGCAAGCGCATGGGTCTGCAGGCTGTCGATCTGGCTATCGAAGAAGTGCGCAAGCCGGAAGTGGATGCGCAACTGATCGCGGACAGCATCACTGCCCAGCTGGAAAAGCGCATCATGTTCCGTCGTGCAATGAAGCGCGCGATGCAGAACGCGATGCGTCTCGGAGCTCAGGGTATCAAGATCATGAGCGCGGGCCGTTTGAACGGCATCGAGATTGCGCGTACCGAGTGGTATCGTGAAGGTCGCGTGCCGTTGCATACACTGCGTGCCGATATCGATTACGGCACCTCCGAGGCGAAGACCACTTACGGCATCATCGGTGTGAAGGTTTGGGTGTTCAAAGGCGACGTTACCGGTCAGGAAGTTACTGCACCAGTCGCCGCTGAGCCGGAAAAGAAAGTAAGAAAGTCGGGAGCTAAGCATGCTACAGCCAGCTAGAAGGAAATACCGCAAGGAACAGAAGGGCCGTAATACCGGTGTTGCTACCCGTGGCAACAAGGTTAGTTTCGGTGAATTTGGCTTGAAGGCGGTTGCTCGCGGTCGTTTGACCGCACGCCAGATCGAGGCCGCACGTCGTGCGATGACTCGTCATATTAAACGTGGTGGACGTATCTGGATCCGTATTTTCCCGGATAAGCCGATCTCCAAGAAGCCGGCCGAGGTTCGTATGGGTAACGGTAAGGGCAACCCGGAGTACTACGTGGCTGAAATTCAGCCCGGCAAGATGTTGTACGAGATGGACGGGGTTGATGAGACCTTGGCCCGCGAGGCTTTCCGCCTGGCTTCGGCCAAGCTGCCAATCGCGACTACTTTCGTTGTTAGACAGGTGGGTGAATAGCATGAAGGCGAGTGAACTGAAGACCAAGTCTGCTGCAGATTTGCAAGTGGAGTTGCTGTCCTTGACCAAGGCGCAATTCGGCCTGCGTATGCAGGTTGCAACGCAACAGATGACCAATACCAGCGAGCTGCGCAAAGTGCGTCGCGATATTGCTCGCGTGAAGACTGTATTGAAAGAGAAGGGTGCGCAGAAATGAGCGAAGCAAAAACACTGAAGCGTACCCTGACCGGTACCGTAGTAAGCGACAAAATGGATAAGACCGTGACGGTTCTGGTTGAGCGTAAGGTCAAGCATCCATTGCTGGGTAAGATTATTCGCGTCTCCAAAAAATATCATGCGCACGACGAGGCCAATGAGTTTCATGCAGGTGATGTGGTTATAATTGAGGAGTGCCGTCCCTTGGCCAAGACCAAGGCTTGGCGTGTTGCCAAGCTGGTAGAAAAGGCAATTGCGGCATAATCGAAATTTCGCTTGCGTCTTTCCTGAATTAGAATATAATGCGCGGCTTCGTTTCATCGCCGCTAGCGGCGTCCTAACCCGAACGGGTTCCAAAACTGGCCGCCGCGGCGGAAAAAGTTGGAGATTAAAAAATGATACAAATGCAGTCTGTTTTAGATGTGGCCGACAATACTGGTGCGCGTTCTGTAATGTGCATCAAGGTGCTGGGTGGTTCCAGGCGTCGTTATGCTTCCGTTGGTGATGTTATCAAGGTCAGCATTCGGGATGCAGCTCCGCGTGGTCGTGTGAAGAAGGGTGAAGTTTACAATGCCGTGGTGGTTCGCACTGCCAAGGGTGTTCGTCGCACCGATGGTTCTTTGGTTAAGTTTGATGGCAATGCTGCTGTGTTGCTGAATGCTAAGCTGGAGCCGATTGGTACGCGTATCTTCGGGCCGGTAACGCGCGAGTTGCGTACCGAGAAGTTCATGAAGATCGTTTCGCTGGCACCGGAAGTGCTGTAAGCGTCAACGGATCGAGTCGAGGAAAATCATGCGCAAGATCAAGAAAAATGATGACGTCATCGTCATTGCTGGAAAAGACAAGGGTAGTCGCGGCAGCGTGCAACAAGTGCTGGGCGAATACCTGTTGGTGGGCGGTATCAACAAGGTCAAGAAGCACCAGAAGCCGAATCCGGTGAAGGGCTTGAGTGGCGGTATTGTTGAGAAAGAGCTGCCGATTCATATCTCGAACGTGGCGGTTTATAACGCCGCCGCCAAGAAGGGCGATCGAGTTGGAATCAAAACGTTGGAGGACGGGCGCAAGGTGCGCGTGTTCAAGTCCAGCGGCGAAATGATTGACGCTTAAGGGGTAAGGCATGGCTCGTTTGTATGAGTTTTACAAGGACAAAGTTACCAAGGATCTGATGGCCCAATTTGGCTATAAGTCTGTCATGGAAGTGCCGCGCATCGAAAAAATCACTCTGAATATGGGTGTGGGTGAAGCGGTAGCTGATAAAAAGGTAATGGAATTTGCGGTTGGCGACATGCAGAAAATCGCTGGTCAGAAGCCGGTTGTTACGCTGTCCAAGAAGTCTATCGCTGGATTCAAGATTCGTGAGAATTATCCGGTTGGTTGCAAGGTGACGCTGCGCAAAGAGCGTATGTATGAATTTCTTGATCGCCTGATTTCCGTTGCTATTCCGCGTATTCGCGATTTTCGTGGTATTTCCGGTAAGTCGTTCGATGGCCGTGGTAATTACAACATGGGCGTCAAAGAGCAGATCATTTTTCCGGAAATTGAGTACGAAAAGGTTGATGCGTTGCGTGGGATGAATATCACCATCACCACTTCGGCAAAGACCGATGAGGAAGCTAGGGCGCTTCTGGTGGCTTTCAAACTCCCATTAAAGAAATGAGGGAATACTAATGGCTAAGATGGCAGTGATTAACCGTGAGCTGAAGCGTCGCGAAATCGTGAAGAAGTTTGCGGCCAAGCGTGCTGAATTGTTGGTAACGATTTCTAATATGAGTCTGAGTGATGAAGAGCGTGCTGCTGCACGTCTGAAGTTTCAGGCGTTGCCTCGTGATTCAAGCCCGGTTCGTTTGCGTAATCGTTGCGCGCTGACGGGGCGTCCACGCGGCACTTTCAGGAAGTTTGGTCTGGGGCGTATCAAGGTTCGTGAATTTGCGATGCGCGGTGAGATTCCCGGTGTTGTTAAGGCAAGCTGGTAGGAGTTATTAAATGAGTATGAGTGATCCAATCTCCGATATGCTGACGCGCGTACGCAATGCGCAGCTTGCGGAAAAAGCAACGGTCGCAATGCCTTCTTCAAAGTTGAAGGTAGCGATAGCCGAGGTGTTGAAAGAAGAAGGCTATATCGATGGTTATAGCGTCGTTTCTGCCGAAGGTGGTAAATCGACTCTGGAAATAGGCCTGAAGTACTATAGTGGCCGTCCGGTAATCGAGAAAATCCAGCGCGTAAGCCGTCCCGGTCTGCGTATCTACAAGGGATCCAGTGATATTCCCAAGGTGATGAACGGGCTTGGTATCGCCATCGTTTCGACATCCAGGGGTTTGATGACCGACCGCAAAGCTCGCGCCAATGGTATTGGCGGCGAAGTGCTCTGTGTAGTCGCGTAGCGAGGTAAAGTATGTCTAGAGTTGCCAAGAATCCTGTAGCGGTGCCGGCTGGTGTTGAGGTCGCACTGACTGCAAATGAGATATCGATCAAGGGGCCGCTGGGTGCCATGAAGCATGCTTTGTCTGCGGACATAAGCGTTGTGCGTGATGGCGATAACCTGTTGTGCAAGGCGGAAAACGACTCCAAGCATGCAGTTGCAATGTCTGGAACGATGCGTGCTTTACTGGCCAATATGGTCGAAGGTGTAAGTAAGGGTTTTGAGCGCAAGCTGACTCTGGTTGGCGTGGGTTATCGTGCCCAGGCTGCCGGCGATGCGCTCAATCTGACGCTGGGCTTTTCCCATCCGGTTGTCTACAAGATGCCGGCTGGTATCAAAGTCGAGACGCCGACGCAGACTGAGGTTGTGCTGAAGGGCGCCGACAAGCAGCGCGTCGGTCAGGTTGCCGCCGAGATTCGTGCTTTCCGTGAGCCAGAGCCATACAAAGGCAAGGGCGTTCGGTATAGCGACGAAGTGGTGGTTCTGAAAGAAACCAAGAAGAAATAATTGAGGCGGATATGTTGAACAAGAAAGAGTCGCGTCAGCGCAGGGCACGCAAAACCCGTGCACGTATCGCTGAGAAGAAAACAGTACGTCTGGCCATTCATCGCACCAATCTGCATATTTACGCACAGGTTATTTCTGCTTGCGGTGGCAAGGTGCTGGCAAGCGCTTCCACTTTGGAAGCTGACGTTCGCAAGGATCTGGCGAATGGTGGCAACAAGACTGCTGCCGCAGTGGTTGGTCAGCTCATCGCCGAAAAGGCGAAGAGCGCAGGCATCACCCAGGTCGCTTTCGATCGTTCCGGCAATCGATATCATGGTCGTGTCAAGGCGTTGGCTGATGCTGCGCGCGAACACGGTCTGCAGTTCTAATTGGAGTTGAGTGATGGCTAAGCCGCAAGGAAAAATGCAGCAACAGGAAGCGCGCGATGACGGCATGATCGAAAAAATGATCTCCGTGAATCGTGTCACCAAGGTTGTCAAGGGTGGTCGCATCATGGGTTTCGCAGCGCTGACCGTGGTCGGTGATGGCGATGGTCGTGTAGCAATGGGTAAGGGCAAGTCCAAGGAAGTGCCGGTTGCTGTGCAGAAGGCAATGGATGAGGCGCGTCGCAATATGCTCAAGGTGAGCTTGAAGAATGGCACATTGCATCACACTGTCATCGGCACGCACGGCGCAGCTAAGGTTCTGATGCAGCCGGCTTCCGAAGGTACCGGCATTATCGCCGGCGGCGCGATGCGCGCCGTGTTCGAGGCGGTTGGCGTGAAGGACGTGCTGGCGAAGTGTATCGGCTCCAGCAATCCTTACAACGTGGTTCGCGCTACGTTGAATGGCCTGAAGGCGCTGAATTCTCCGTCCGAGATCGCTGCGAAGCGCGGCAAGAGCGTTGATGAGATTCTGGGGTAAAACATGACACAAGCCAAAACGATCAAAGTGACTCAGGTCAAAAGCCTGATCGGTACCAAGCAGTCCCATCGTGACACGATCCGTGGGTTGGGCCTGCGTCGTATCAACCACACCGTGCAATTGGAGGATACTCCTTGCGTGCGCGGCATGATTAACAAGGTGTTCTACCTGGTCAAGTGCGAGGCATAAGATGCAACTCAATAACATTCAACCAGCGCAAGGCGCTAAGCACTCCAAGCGTCGTGTCGGTCGCGGCATTGGATCCGGCCTGGGCAAGACCTGCGGTCGCGGCCACAAAGGTCAGAAGTCTCGCGCAGGCGGCTTTCATAAAGTCGGTTTCGAAGGCGGTCAGATGCCTTTGCAGCGTCGTTTGCCTAAGCGTGGTTTCGTTTCGATGACTCGTTACGACACCGCTCAAGTGCGTCTGTCCGACCTGCAGAATATGCCCGTCGAGAGCATCGATCTGCTGGCGCTGAAGCAGGCTGGCGTGGTGCATGCGAATGCGCTGTCGGCCAAGGTGATTCTGTGCGGTGAGTTGACTCGTGCCGTCAAGTTGCAGGGTCTGCTTGCAACCAAGGGTGCGCGTGCTGCAATCGAAGCTGCCGGCGGCAGCCTCGCAGAGTAAGGTTAGTGCGTGAATACTGTCGCTAACGGTGCAGTCAAGGGCAAATACGGCGATCTCGGTCGCCGGCTCTGGTTCTTGCTGGGTGCCTTGATAGTGTTTCGTATCGGTGCGCATATTCCGGTTCCTGGTATCGATCCGGCTGTGCTGGCTGAGTTGTTCAAGTCGCAGAAAGATGGCATCTTGGGCATGTTCAACATGTTCTCAGGCGGCGCGCTTGAGCGTTTTACGATCTTCGCGCTGGGTATCATGCCGTACATCTCGGCCTCGATCATCATGCAGTTGGCCTCGATAGCGGTTCCGCATCTTGAGCAGCTGAAGAAAGAAGGCGAGGCAGGGCGTCGCAAGATCACTCAGTACACGCGTTATGGCACTTTGGTTCTGGCGTTGTTCCAAGCATTTGGTATCTCGATCATGCTGCAGCAGCAGCCTGGTCTGGTCCCGAATCCCGGTACGATGTTCCAGCTAACCTCGGTGATTACGCTGGTGACTGGGACAATGTTCTTGATGTGGTTGGGCGAGCAGATCACCGAGCGCGGTCTGGGCAATGGTATCTCGCTGATCATATTTGCAGGTATCGCCGCAGGATTGCCCAATGCAATCGGTAGCACCCTGGAGTTGGCGCGTACCGGTGCGTTCTCGATACCGCTGGTACTGTTGCTGTTCTTCGGTGCGATTGCTGTGACTGCGCTGGTAGTGTTTGTTGAGCGCGGTCAACGCAAGATACTGGTGAATTATGCCAAGCGTCAGGTAGGTAACAAGGTGTATGCCGGTCAGAGTTCGCATCTGCCGTTGAAGCTGAACATGGCTGGTGTCATCCCGCCGATCTTCGCTTCCAGCATCATCCTGTTTCCGGCGACGATTGCAGGTTGGTTCGGCAGTGGTCAGGGTATGTCCTGGTTGAAGGATGTCAGCGATATGCTATCTCCCGGTCAGCCGATCTATGTGCTGGTTTATGCCGCAGCGATTGTGTTTTTCTGTTTCTTTTATACGGCACTGGTATTTAGCCCGAAGGAAACGGCTGACAATCTGAAGAAGAGCGGTGCATTTTTGCCCGGAATCCGGCCTGGCGATCAAACTGCACGCTATGTCGAGAAGATTATGCTGCGCTTGACGATGGTTGGTGCGATCTACATCACGCTGGTTTGTTTGCTGCCGGAATTTTTGGTGGTGAAGTGGAATGTGCCTTTCTATTTCGGTGGTACCTCGCTGTTGATTCTGGTTGTGGTGACCATGGATTTCATGGCGCAAGTTCAGTCTTACTTGATGACGCATCAGTATGAGAGCTTGCTGAAAAAGGCCAATTTCAAGGGTGGCTTGGCGCGCTGATGCCAAAAGAAGATTTAAGATGGCTAAAGAAGATGTGATTCAAATGCAGGGTGAGGTCGAGGAGTCGTTGCCTAATGCGACGTTCCGGATCAAGCTGGAAAATGGTCATGTTGTGTTGGGGCATATTTCGGGCAAGATGCGCATGCACTATATTCGCATCCTGCCTGGTGACAAAGTGACGGTCGAACTGACACCGTACGATTTGAGCAAGGCGCGAATAGTGTTCCGCGCTAAATAGTTGAGCGTGTAAGGAGAAGCAAATGAGAGTGCAAGCATCAGTAAAGAAGATCTGCCGTAACTGCAAGATCATCCGCCGCAACCGCATCGTGCGTGTAATTTGCACGGAGCCGCGACACAAGCAGCGCCAAGGCTAATTGTATTAATTAGCCGGTCGGTGATATAATTTTCGTTTTTCAAATATAGGGTAGCTGCATGGCACGTATTGCAGGGGTCAACATCCCCAACCATCAACACGCTGTGATTGCCTTGACTGCAATCTACGGTATCGGTCGTACTCGTTCGCAAAGTATTTGTGTGGCGGCGGGTGTTAATACCTCCACCAAGATGAAGGATCTGACCGACGCAGAGGTTGAGAAGCTGCGCGAAGAGGTCGCCAAGTTTACGGTCGAGGGTGATCTGCGTCGCGAAACGACGATGAACATCAAGCGTCTGATGGACCTGGGCTGCTACCGTGGCTTGCGTCATCGTCGCGGTTTGCCGTGCCGTGGTCAGCGCACTCGCACCAATGCTCGTACCCGCAAGGGGCCGCGCAAGGCGATTGCAGGCGCGAAGAAGTAAGTTTGCTATAACGCTTTAGAGGATTAGATTATGGCTAAGCCAAGCACGAAAGTGCGCAAGAAGGTCAAGAAGAATGTCGCTGAAGGCGTCGCGCACGTCCACGCGTCTTTCAATAATACCATCATCACCATCACCGACCGTCAGGGTAATGCGCTGGCTTGGTCCACCAGTGGTGCTCAGGGCTTCAAGGGTTCTCGCAAGAGTACTCCATTCGCAGCTCAGGTCGCTGCCGAAGTGGCCGGCAAGTCTGCTCAGGAGTGTGGTGTCAAGAATATCGAAGTGCGTATTAAGGGCCCGGGCCCCGGTCGCGAGTCCGCTGTGCGCGCCTTGAATGCTGCTGGTTTCAAAATCACCAGCATCTCCGACATTACCCCGGTGCCGCATAACGGCTGCCGTCCGCCTAAAAAGCGTCGTATCTAATTGGGAGTGAATCTTGGCTAGAAATCTTGATCCAAAGTGCCGTCAGTGCCGTCGCGAAGGCGAAAAGCTGTTTCTGAAGGGCGAAAAATGTTTCACCGACAAGTGTGCCGTTGAGCGCAGGGCTTATCCGCCCGGCCAGCACGGTCAGAAAAAGAACACTCGCTTGTCCGAGTATGGTGGTCAGCTGCGCGAAAAGCAGAAGGTCCGCCGTATTTATGGCGTGCTGGAGCGTCAGTTCCGTCTGACCTACAAGGCAGCGGAAAGTCAGCGTGGTATCACCGGTGAAAATCTGTTGCAGAATCTGGAGTGCCGTCTGGACAACGTGTCCTACCGCATGGGTTTCGGTGCTTCGCGTGCCGAGGCTCGTCAGGTGGTGCGTCACAATGGCGTTCTGGTTAATGGCAAGCGCGTCAATATTCCGTCTTACTTGGTTCGTCCAGGTGATGTTGTCGAAGTGGCTGAAAAGTCCAGGGCTCAGCTGCGCATCAAGGCTGCCATTGCGGCTGCTGAGCAGCGCGGCTTTCCGGAATGGCTGGAGATGGATACGAAGGGTCTCAAGGGAACTTTCAAGGCCAAGCCTCAGCGTTCTGAACTGCCGGCGTCCATCAACGAGCATCTCGTGGTTGAGTTGTATTCCAAGTAATCCACGCGGAGTAGCGTATGCCTAAGAATGAATTTTTGAAGCCTCGCATCATCGATGTGCAAAAGATCTCCGCCACCCAGGCTAAGGTGGTGATGGAGCCTTTCGAGCGCGGTTACGGCCACACATTGGGCAATGCCCTGCGTCGCATTCTGTTGTCTTCGATGCCAGGTGCAGCGCCGACCGAAGTTAAGATGGCTGGCGTGTTGCACGAGTATGCAACCATCGACGGCGTGCAGGAAGATGTTGTAGATATCCTGCTGAATCTGAAGGGTGTGGTATTGCGCCTGCACAACGTGCCGGAAGTCGTGTTGACCATCAAGAAGGATGGTGCAGGCGTAGTAACTGCCGCCGACATCAGCGGCAACGCCGATGTCGAGATCGTTAATCCGGAGCATGTGATCGCCCATCTGACTGCTGGCGGCAAGCTGGATATGCAGATCAAGGTCGAGCAGGGGCGCGGTTATGTGTCGGCGATTTCTCGCCAGACTCCTAGCGAGACTCGTTCTGTTGGCCATATCGCGCTGGACGCTTCGTTCAGCCCGGTCAGTCGTGTCAGCTATGCGGTCGAGAGTGCCCGTGTCGAGCAGCGCACCGATCTGGACAAGTTGGTAATGAGCATCGAGACCAATGGTGCGATCGATCCTGAGCAGGCGATCCGCAATGCGGCCCGCATTCTGGTCGACCAGTTCTCTGTGTTTGCAGCGCTGGAAGGAACTGAGCCTGTTATCGAGAAGATTCAGGCACCGAAGGTCGATCCTATCCTGTTGCGTCCGGTGGACGATCTGGAATTGACCCCGCGTTCCTCGAATTGCCTCAAGGCACAGAGCATCCATTACATCGGCGATCTGATCCAGTACACCGAAAACGATCTGCTGCGCACCCCGAATCTGGGTCGCAAGTCGTTGAATGAAATCAAGCAGGTTCTCGCCGAGCACAACTTGTCGCTGGGCATGAAGCTGGAAAACTGGCCTGTCACTGCAGCTTAACGCAGTACAGCATTAGAACAAGAGAGGCAAATCATGCGTCACCGTTTAGGTTTAAGAAAACTCAACCGCACCAGCAGCCACCGTCTGGCGATGTTCCGCAACATGACCGTGTCGCTGTTGCGTCATGAAGTCATCAAGACGACCCTGCCGAAGGCCAAGGAACTCCGCCGCGTTGCGGAACCTATCCTGACATTGGGCAAGAATCCTAGTCTGGCTAACAAGCGTCTGGCGTTTGCGCGCCTGCGCGATCGCGAGATGGTCGTCAAGCTGTTCGACGAGCTGGGACCGCGTTATGCAGCCCGTAATGGCGGCTACCTGCGCGTGCTGAAGTTCGGTTTTCGTCAGGGCGACAATGCTCCTATGGCATTGGTCGAGTTGATGGATCGTCCGGCAGATGCAGCCGTGGTTGACGCCGAGTAATCCGCGTAAACGTTGTCGATACAAGAAGCCGGGTTCTCCCGGCTTTTTGTTTGCCGTCGATTTGCCAGAATGCGGCTTTTCGACTGGTGTTTTTGGCGCGCGGATGCCGATATTTCGGTAATATTGCGGTTTTCGTGCCAAGAGCAGTGCGCGATATGTTCAATCTACATTCATCATGAAAATTCACGAATATCAAGGTAAGGAAATCCTGCGCCAGTTCGATGTGCCGACGCCGCGCGGAATCGCTTGTTTCAGCGTCGAGGAGGCCGTTGCGGCAGCGCAGCAGCTGGGCGGCGCCGTCTGGGTAGTGAAAGCGCAGATCCATGCGGGCGGTCGCGGCAAGGGCGGCGGCGTCAAGGTGGCAAAATCGCTGGACGAGGTGCGCAGCTTTGCGCAGCAGATACTCGGCATGCAACTGGTCACTCACCAGACCGGCCCGGAAGGGCAGAAGGTACGCCGTTTGCTGATTGAGCAGGGAGCGGCAATCGCCAGGGAATTTTACGTCGGCATGGTGGTGGATCGTGCGGCACAACGCGTGGCACTGCTTGCTTCCAGCGAAGGCGGTATGGAGATCGAGGAGGTCGCCAGACATAACCCTGAGAAAATCCATACCGTGCGCATCGATCCCGTCGCCGGATTGGGCGACGACGACGCGGCACGAGTCGCGCACGATATCGGCATCCCCGATGTGGCGAGCGCCGAAGCGGTGAAAGTGTTGCAAGGCCTGTATCGTTCCTTCGTGGAGAAGGACGCGATGCTGGCGGAAATCAATCCGCTGGTGCTGACTGCGGACGACCGCGTCATCGCGCTGGATGCAAAATTCAACTTCGATTCGAATGCCTTGTATCGTCATCCCGAGCTCGTCGAACTGCGCGACCTCGACGAAGAAGATCCGGCGGAGATCGAGGCATCGAAATTCGATCTGTCCTATATCTCGCTCGATGGCGATATCGGCTGTCTGGTGAATGGCGCCGGGCTGGCTATGGCGACCATGGACATCATCAAGCTGTACGGCGGCAGTCCGGCGAACTTCCTCGACGTCGGCGGCGGCGCTACCACCGAGAAAGTGACCGAGGCGTTCAAGCTGATGCTGAAGAATCCGCATCTCAAGGCGATTCTGGTCAACATCTTCGGCGGCATCATGAAGTGCGATGTAATCGCCGAAGGCGTGGTCGCGGCGGCGCGCGAAGTACAACTCAACGTGCCGCTGGTGGTGCGACTGGAAGGCACCAACGTCGAGCTCGGCAAGAAGATTCTTGCGGAATCCGGCTTACCCATCATCTCCGGCAACGACATGGCGGACGCGGCGCAAAAAGTCGTCGCAGCGGCGAAAGGTTAATCATGTCCATACTTATCAATAAAGACACCCGAGTCATCACTCAGGGCATGACCGGCAAGGTCGGCCAGTTCCACACCCAGCAATGCAAGGCTTATGCGAACGGCGCGAATTGTTTCGTGGCGGGCGTGAATCCGAAGAAGGCAGGTGAGCAGTTCGAGGGCATCCCGGTGTACGCCTCGGTGCGCGATGCCAAGGAAGCGACCGGCGCTACCGTGTCGGTGATCTACGTGCCGCCCTCGGGTGCTGCCGCAGCCATCGATGAAGCGGTGGAAGCCGAGCTCGATCTGGTGATCTGCATCACCGAGGGCATCCCGGTGCACGACATGATCAGGACGCGCTACAGGATGCAGGGCAAGAAGACGCTGCTGATCGGACCGAACTGCCCCGGACTGATTACGCCGGACGAAATCAAGATCGGCATCATGCCCGGCCACATTCACAAGAAAGGCCGCATCGGCGTGGTGTCGCGCTCGGGCACGTTGACCTACGAAGCAGTGGGTCAACTCACCGCATTGGGCTATGGGCAATCCTCCTGCGTGGGCATCGGCGGCGATCCTATCAACGGCCTGAAACACATCGACGTGATGCGCATGTTCAACGACGATCCAGACACCGACGCGGTGATCATGGTCGGCGAGATCGGCGGCAGTGACGAGGAAGAGTGCGCGCGCTGGATCAGGGACAACATGCAGAAGCCGGTGGTTGGCTTCATCGCCGGCATCACCGCCCCGGAAGGCAAGCGTATGGGCCATGCCGGGGCGATCATCTCCGGCGGCCAGGGCGGTGCCGAAGACAAGCTGGCGGTGATGGAAGAATGCGGCATCCATATCACGCGCAATCCGGCGGAGATGGGCCGCACGATGCAGAAAATACTTAAAGGCTGAGAAGAGGGAAGGGATAAGGGGGAAGAGTAGAGGCCCCCCCTTCTCCCTTGAGCGCCGCAGGTGCGGTCCCTTATCCCTTCACAAGAAAGGTTCTTAAATGCTGGAAATGCTGCAAACCCCCCAGTTCTGGGTGGACGTATTCAAGATCATCATGATCGACCTGCTGCTGTCCGGCGACAACGCGGTGGTGATCGCGCTGGCCTGCCGCAACCTGCCGGCGGCGCAACGCAAGAAGGGCATCATGTACGGCGTGGGCGGCGCGATCGGCTTGCGCGTGGTGCTGACGTTCTTCGCGGTGACTCTGTTGGCGTTGCCTTATCTCAAACTGGTTGGCGCATTGCTGTTGCTGTGGATTGGCATCAAGCTGCTTTTGCCGGAAGACGAGGAACACAGTGAAGGCAAGATCAAGGCCGAGGCGAACCTGTGGGGCGCAGTGAAGACCATCATCGTCGCCGACTTCGTGATGAGTCTGGACAACGTGCTGGGCGTGGCGGCGGTGGCGCACGGCAACGTGTGGCTGCTGGTGTTCGGCCTGCTGGTCAGCATTCCGATGATCGCGTGGAGCAGCCAGTTGGTGCTCAAGCTGATCGACCGCTATCCGTTTATCATCTATGCCGGTGGCGCACTGCTGGGCTACGTGGCGGGCGAGATGCTGGTGACCGAGGCGTTGTTCAAGGAGTTGGTCGAGGCGAACCATTATCTGCACTGGCTGGTTCCTGCCGTGTGCGCCGTATTCGTGCTGGCGATGGGCTGGTGGTTGGCGATGCGCAAGGCGGTTGCCGCCAAAGCAGTCGATCTCGTGGACGTAAAGGTTGCGGCAGGATCGGCAAGTCAGTCGTCCGATTCAAATAACAAGGCATAAGAGGAGCGGTGATGAAGATATTGATTCCGGTGGATGGTTCGGCCAACGCGCTGCGTGCGGTCGAATATGCGATTGCCCATGCCGCGGCATTGAAGGAAACGCCGCAACTGCTGTTGCTTAACGTGCAGTGGAATGTGGCGACCGGCAACGTCAAGTTGTTCATCGACCAGAAGACCATAGACGACTATTACCGCGAGCAAGGGATGGCCGCGCTGCAGTCGGCGCGTGCCGCGCTGGATGCCGCCGCGTTGCCTTATCAGTATCACGTCAGCGTCGGCACGCCGGCCGAGGGAATTGCGCAATATGCCGGCGAGCAAGCCGTCGATCAGATCGTCATGGGGCGGCAGGGACAGGGCGGTTTGCAGTCGCTGTTACTGGGATCGGTCGTGAACAAGGTTCTGCATCTGGTGAGTTGCCCGGTGTTGCTGGTCAAGTAAACAGCGGCCCAGATGCGTTAGCACGCAGAGTGGTGGACTCTTGCGCATTGCATTAATATCCGCCGCGTGACCCGTTCCGGGTGAATGAGATCCGTTTCTCGGTGAATGATTGGGAGTGACGATGGACAAGCTGTTCTGGAAGAAAGACTGGTTTGTTGGACTGATGGTTGCGCTGCTGTTCCTGGTCGGCGCGAGAACCGATCTGATCCAGAGTCTGGAGCGCAAGGCCTACGATCTCGGGGTGCAAGCTTCCTCGCGTACGCCGAGCGACAAAGTGGCGGTGATCGCAATCGACGACCAGAGCATCGCCAATCTGGGACGTTGGCCCTGGCCGCGCGAGATCCACGCGCAAATGCTGGATATCCTGACGGCGGGACAGGCCAAGGTTGTCGGCCATACCGCCTTCTTTTTCGAGCCGCAGGTCGACGCCGGCCTGGGCTATATCCACAAGATCGCTGGGCTGCTGGGCAAGTCCTCGTTGCTGGAGAGCGTTCCCGTCACCGGAGAACAGGCCAGCATGGTAGCCGCAGTCAGTGCGGTGGATGCCGCAAGTGCGGTGATCGCGGCCGAGCCGTTGCCGCTGGATCCGCTCGATGAGTTGCTGCTCGAAGCGGTTCAGAATCTCGACAATGACAAGAAACTCAGCGACAGCATGTCCAAGGCGAACGACGTGCTGCTGGCGATGTTCTTCGATCTGGGAGAGCCGCAGGGCAAGCCGGATAGCGCTCTGCCGGACTATGTGCTGCGCAACAACCTGACCAATGTGCAGGATGCCGGTCAAGGCGCGCATCCGCTGGTTTCGCGCGGTGTACTCGCGCCGATTCCTGCGTTGGGCAGCAAGGCGTTGGCCATCGGCCACCTGAATGGTTACCCCGATGTCGATGGTGCGGTGCGCACCGAGCCTTTGGTGGTCGGCTATTACGACCAACTCTATCCGTCGCTGTCGTTGATGCTCGCCGCCAAGAGTCTTAATCTGGGGCCTGCCGACATCCAGGTCGATCTGGGCGAGGGAGTTCGTCTGGGCAACCGGCATATCGTCACCGATCCGGCGTTGCAGATGCATACCTATTTCTACAAGGATGTGAACGGCCGCCCGGCATTTCCGGTCGACTCTTTCTACGACGTGCTCAGCGGCAAGATTCCGGCGGACAAGTATCGCGACAAGATCGTGTTGATCGGCGCCTCGGCTGCCGGCGTCGGGTCGATGCAGGTGACACCGCTCTCATCCGGCATGGCCCCGGTCGTAACGCTGGCGCATTCGGTATCCAGCATCCTGCAGGGTGATTTCTTCGTCGTGCCTGGCTGGGCGGTATGGGCAGAGTTGGGTGTATTCCTGATGGTCGCGCTGTACCTGATCCTGCTGCTGCCTCGTTTTGGCGCGGCGGTCGGCGCCGCTGTCACTGCTGGATTGTTGCTTGTGCTGCTGGCTGCGCACTTCGTGCTGATGACGACGCAGGCGATGTGGTTGCAACTGATGCTGCCGGCGGCCATGTTGCTGGTGGGCCATGCCTTGTTGACCACCAAACGATTCCTGGTGACCGAACAAGGCAAGCAGAAGTCGGACGCCGACTCGGCGGAGAGCAACCGCATGCTCGGCCTGGCGTTCCAGGGGCAGGGCCAGCTGGATATCGCGTTCGACAAGTTCCGCAAGGTGCCGATGGACAACAGCCTGATGGAGGTGCTGTACAACCTCGGGCTGGATTTCGAGCGCAAGCGCCAATTCAACAAGGCGGAATCGGTGTTTCGCTACATGTCAGAATTCAACCCCAAGTTCCGCGATCTCGAACAACGCCTGACTCAGGCGCGCGAGATGTCCGAGACCGTGATTCTGGGCGGCTCTGGCGGACGCACCGGCACCAGCAACACGATGGCACTGGGCAAGGCCGGCATGTCCAAGCCGATGCTGGGGCGCTACGAGATCGAGAAGGAGCTGGGCAAGGGCGCGATGGGCGTGGTGTATCAGGGCAAGGATCCGAAAATTGGCCGGGTCGTGGCGATCAAGACCATGGCGCTGTCGCAGGAGTTCGAAGGCGATGAACTGCAGGAGGTCAAGGAACGCTTCTTCCGCGAAGCCGAGACTGCAGGTCGCCTGAACCACCCGAACATCGTGTCCATCTACGATGCCGGCGAGGAATACGATTTGGCCTTTATCGCGATGGAATTCCTCAAGGGCAAGGATCTGATCCCGTATACCAAGGCAGACAACCTGCTGCCGCTGCCCAAGGTGATGAGCATCATCGCGCGGGTGGCCGATGCGCTGGACTATGCGCACAAGCAGCATGTGGTGCACCGCGACATCAAGCCGGCCAACATCATGTACGACCCGGAAACAGACACGCCCAAGGTCACCGATTTTGGCATCGCGCGCATCACCGATTCCAGCAAGACCAAGACCGGCATGGTGCTCGGTACGCCCTCGTATATGTCGCCCGAGCAACTGGCCGGCAAGAAGATCGGGGGCGGCTCCGATCTGTTCTCGCTGGGCGTCAGCTTGTATCAACTGGCTTGTGGTAAGCTCCCGTTCGAAGGGGATTCCATGGCACAGTTGATGTACCGCATCTCCACGGAAGCACCGACCGACATCCGCAGCGTCAGGAGCGATATTCCGCCGTGTCTGGTGGCGATCATCGAGAAGTCGCTGGCCAAGGACAATGAGAGCCGCTATGCCAGCGGTGCGGAAATGGCCGAGGCATTGCGCCAGTGCGCTTCGAAATTGCAGGGGTAGACATGAGAATTGACGATGCACTGGAGATAATCAGCCTGACCAATCCGGGCATGGTGAGATCGCACAACGAGGACAGCGTGGCATGCGATGCCGCCTGCGGTCTGGTTGTGCTGGCCGACGGCATGGGCGGTTATAACGCGGGCGAAGTCGCCAGCGGCATCGCCGTCTCGGTCGTCGCGACCGAGGTCTGCCAGCGTTTGCAGGAAGCCAGCCCGATCGAATGCGACGAAGAGAGCGGCGATGACCTGGGCGTCGCGCTGTTGCGCGACAACATCCGCAAGGCCAACCTCTCGATCTATCAGGCGGCGCAGAGCCAGCCGCAATACTCGGGGATGGGCACGACCATTGTCGCCGGTCTGTTCTATGACAACAGCGTGGTGGTTGGCCATGTCGGCGATTCGCGCACATACCGTTTGCGCGATGGCGTGCTGGAGACGATCACCCGCGATCATTCGCTGTTGCAGGAGCAGATCGACAGCGGCATGATCAGCATCGAAGATGCGCGCCAGTCGAAAAACAAGAATCTGGTGACGCGGGCGGTCGGCATCGATGCCGATGTGGTGCCGGAGATCCACGTGCATGATGTGCGGCGTGGCGACATCTACCTGCTTTGCTCGGACGGTCTGAACGACATGGTGGAAGACGAGGATATCCAGTCCACGTTGTATGCGATGCAGGGCAACCTGCCGCTGGCGGCGGAGCAGCTGATCCAGCAGGCCAACGACAATGGCGGACGCGATAACGTCTCCGTCATACTGGTCAAGGTGAAAGGCGAGTTTGCCGCATCTCGCGGCTGGCTGGCAAAATTGCTCAATTGGTTTAAGAAATAAAAAGGATCACGACTATGGCTGCAAAACTGATACTCAGCATGGACGGCGTGGTAATCAAGGAGTATCCGCTGAACAAGGAGCGCATGACCATCGGGCGCAAGGCGCATAACGACATCGTCATCGACAATCTGGCCATCAGCGGCGAACATGCCGCCATCGTTACCATTCTGAACGACTCTTTCCTCGAGGATCTGGACAGCACCAACGGACTCGAAGTGAATGGGGTGCCGACCAAAAAACATTTCCTGCAAAACAGCGATCTGATCGAGATCGGCAAATACAAGCTGAAATACATCAACGATCAGGTCAGCCAGACCAGTGCGGCCGATTTCGAGAAGACCATGGTGTTGCGTGCGCCGGTTCGTCCTGAAGCGCCGGTGGGGGAAGCTAAGCTCGGTCAGACACAGATCAATCCCAGCATAGCAGCCGAGGTGGAGAAGACCGGCCGGTTTGGCGTGCAGCCGGCAGCTCAAGCTGCGGCTGCGCCGGCAGCCCCCGCGCCCCAGCAGGTGGCGGTCCAGCAGACGTCGGCTCAGGCGGCACCGGCAGCACAGCCGACGGCAGTTCCACAGGCGGCAGTGGTGCAAATACTGAACGGGCCGAATGCGGGCAAGGAACTGGAATTGGTGAAGAACCTGACCACGCTGGGCAAGCCCGGTGTGCAGGTGGCAGTGCTGACTCGCCGTCCGCACGGATTTTTCATCACCCATGTCGAAGGCGCCGTTCATCCTGCGGTGAATGGGCAGACGCTGGGCGATCAGCCTCACCCGTTGCAGGATCACGACATGATTGAACTGGCAGGCATCAAAATGGAATTTTATTATAAGGGCTGATCTGGCAAAAACCGGGTTGCGTCCGGCCTGAGTTGTTAGGCCCACTTATGAAGGGGATGGCGTGAAGAAGAACGCAATCTTGATCGGACTGGGACTACTGTTCGTCCTGATGTTTGTCGGCAATGCTGCCAATTTCTATCGAATCGGCTTCGTCGATCGCATTTCGTCCATTCTGTACGACTATCGATTGCGCCTGACCATGCCGCAGACGGTGGACGAGCGCATCGTCATCCTCGATATCGACGAAAAGAGCCTCAAGGAAGAAGGGCGCTGGCCGTGGAGCCGGGCGCGGCTCGGCGAACTGATAGACAAGCTGTTCGATCATCATGGTGTAGCGGTGGTCGGATTCGACGTGGTGTTCGCAGAGAAAGACGAGAGTTCGGGACTCAAGGTATTGCAGCGGCTTGGGCAGAATCAGCTCCGGGACGATACGGCGTTCCTTTCCACGCTTGCGCAGATCCGGCCTCAGCTCGAATACGACCAGTTGTTCGCCGATAAAATCAGGAATCGCAATGTCGTGCTCGGCTATTACCTGACCAGCACGCCGAACATCTCCGGCATGCTGCCCGAGCCGTCTTTTCCAGCGGGATCTTTCAGCGGGCGGCCGATCATGTTCACCAGCTGGAGCGGCTATGGGGCGAACCTGCCCGAATTGCAGCAGGCCGCCGTCGCCGCCGGACATTTCACTCCGGTGGTGGACAGTGACGGCGAGGTGCGGCGTGTACCGATGCTGGCCGAACACGGAGGGGCCTATTACGAGTCGTTGTCGCTGGCAATGGTACGCAGTTTGCTGGGTAAGCCGCCGTTGCAGCCGGGGTTCGCAGAGGGACGGAGCGACGGCTATGGCGGGCTGGAGTGGCTGGAGCTGGATACGCCGACCGGCGTGCTGAAAATTCCGGTGGACGACAATGTGGCCACGCTTGTGCCCTATCGCGGTGGACAGGGGAGTTTTCGCTATATCCCCATCGCCGATGTGTTGCATGACCGGGTTGCCCCGGAGTTGCTGAAGGACAAGATCGTCCTGGTCGGTACGACTGCGCCCGGTCTGCTGGATATGCGGGCCACGCCGGTGGGTGAGGTCTATCCGGGAGTGGAGGTGCATGCCAACATGATCGCCGGCATCCTCGACCAGAATCTCAAGGAGCGTCCGCCTTACATGCTGGGGATGGAGGTGGTCTGGCTGTTGCTGATCGGCATTGCGCTGAGCTTCCTGTTGCCGACACTGAGTCCGGTCAAGGCCATGCTGGCCTCGGCGTTGATGTTTGCCATGACCATGGGATTGAGTTTGGTAACCTGGCATTACGGCGATATCCTGATGCCGGTGGCGAACAGCCTGATGATGATCGCGCTGATCTTCGCGCTGGACATGTCTTACGGCTATTTCGTCGAATCGCGCACCAAACGCCAGATCACCGGCTTGTTCGGCCAGTATGTGCCAAGCGAACTGGTAGAGGAGATGGCCGAGCATCCGGAGAGCGTCTCGATGGAGGGTGACAGCCGCGAGATGACCATCCTGTTTTCCGATGTGCGCGGATTTACTACGATCTCGGAGGGGCTGGATCCGAAGGAGCTGACGCTGCTGATGAACGAGTTCCTGACGCCGTTGTCGCGCGTCGTCTACAAACATCGCGGCACGATAGACAAGTACATGGGCGACTGCATCATGGCGTTCTGGGGCGCGCCGCTGCCGGATGCCGAGCATGCGCGGCATGCAATGCTGGCGGGCATCGAGATGCAGGCGACACTGAAGGCGCTGCAGCCTCAGTTCAAGGCGCGCGGCTGGCCGGAGATACGCATTGGTGTTGGCATCAACACTGGTCGCGTCAGCGTCGGCAACATGGGTTCCGAGGTGCGCGTGGCCTATACCGTGATGGGCGATGCGGTGAATCTCGCCTCGCGTCTGGAAGGCATCACCAAGCAATATGGCGTCGGCGTCATCGTCGGCGAGAACACCCGCAATACCGTCACCGACTTCGTCTATCGCGAGCTTGACCATGTGCGGGTAAAAGGTAAAGATAAGCCCGTGGCAATCTACGAGCCGATCGGATTGGGCACCGAGGTGGGCAAGGAGTTGCAGGATGAACTCAAGCTGTTTCACGAGGTCCGACGTTTATATCGCAAACAGGATTGGGATCTGGCCGAATTGCAATTGGTGAATCTGCAGCGCATGTCGCCGGATACCGCGCTATACCGTATCTATGCCGAGCGTATAGCCTATTTCCGCAAGAACCCGCCCGGGAACGATTGGGATGGCGTGTTTGTTTTTCAAACCAAGTAATTCACGTTGACGACAAATGACAAAGGCTGACGGGACATGAAGCTGAGAGTGTTGGGTTGCAGCGGCGGAATCGGTGGAAACTTGCGGACCACCTCCTTCCTGCTCGATCACGATGTGTTGATCGATGCCGGCACCGGGGTAAACGAGCTTAGCCTCACCGAACTGAGCGTGATCGACCATATTTTCATCACGCATTCCCATCTCGACCATATCGCCTGCATGCCGTTGTTGATCGACAGCGTCGGTTTTATGCGCAACCATCCGCTGACCATTTATGTTGCGGAGGAGACGCTGGCGATCCTGCGGGAGCATGTGTTCAACTGGAAAGTATGGCCCGATTTCACCCGGATACCGAATGCGCAGAATCCCTATATGCGTTTTCAGACGATTTCGATCGGTGAAACGGTCGATCTGGGCGGACGCAGAATCACCCCGATTCCTGCGGTGCACACTGTCCCGGCGGTCGGTTTTCATCTCGATAGCGGTACTGGCAGCCTGGTGTTTAGCGGTGACACGACGATCAATGATGAACTGTGGCAAGTGGTCAATCGGATCGAGAACCTGCGCTACCTGATTATCGAGACTGCATTCTCGGACAACGAAAAGGAACTCGCCATCGCGTCCAAGCATCTTTGCCCCAGCATGCTGGCGGAGGAGCTGCTGAAATTCCGGGGCGAGGCGGAAATCCATATTACCCACCTGAAACCGGGCGAGGTGGAGCTGACGATGCGGCAGATCGAGAAGGCCGTCCATGGACGCCATCCCAAGATGCTGCTGAATAACCATGAGTTCGAATTCTAGGGAAAGATGGCGCGCTCGCTCGATATCAAGGTGTTGGCGGGGCTGGAGCCGATCTCCACATTCGGTCCGGCGCGGTTGCGCGAACTGCTGGATTATTGTCAGGTCGAGATCGTTCCCGAAGGGAATGATCCGTTCCGCGAGCATGGGCTGGAGGGGCAGTCGGTCTATCTGGTGGAGGGGGAAATCGAACTGGCCTATCAGGATGGCAATCGGGTGGTGGTCGACTCCCAGTCGGAGTGGGCGAAGCATCCATTGGGCAAGCGCCAGCCGGATATCGTCGCCGCCAGAGCGTTGCGCGAAAGCCAGTTGCTGCGCGTAGACGATGAACTGCTGGACCGCATGGTGACGCTGGATCAGATATCCCGGCACGAACCACAGGGAAGTGTCCATGCCGCCCCGCATCAGCCAGCGGGAGATGACGAGGCGCGGCCCAGCGTCAGGCATCTGTTGAGTTCGCGGATGTTCAATGCGGATCAGTTGCGCGCCGGGTCGTTGGCGCATTTGCCGATGGCGAACATCAGCGCGCTGTTGCAGCGTTTCGAGGCTATGGTCGTCTGGGCGGACGACGTCATCATCCGCGAAGGGGACGATGGCGATTATTACTATCTGATCGATAGCGGCCGCGCCGAGGTGACCCGGCATGTCGGCGGAGTGGATGTGTCGCTGGCGGAATTGAAGGCGGGAGACATGTTCGGCGAAGAGGCGCTGATCTCCGGCGCCAAACGCAACGCGACCGTTACGATGAAGACTAATGGCGTGTTGTTGCGTCTCGGTCGGCAGGACTTTTTGGAGCTGCTGCAGGAGCCGCTGCTGCATCGGATCGGTTACGAACAGGCCTGTCAGGCGGTGGCGGGCGGGGCGGTGTGGATCGATGTCAGGCATCCATCCGAGTATCGCTACGACAGGTTGGCTGGCGCGATGAATGTGCCGTTGAACGATGTTAGAAACGCGATCAACGTGCTCGATCGCAGCAAGAAGTATATTGCCTATTGTCAGAGCGGCCGGCGCAGTGCCGTAGCCACTTTCATTCTGGCACAGGCAGGATACGACATACAGGTGTTGGACGGTGGTTTGTGGTCGGTGCCGAAATTAAAACAGCAGTAGCGAAGTAAGAACATGGGAGCGGTAATGGGTATGGAAGTGCCAGACGGAAGCGCGGTAGACAAAGATGACCTGATGAGACTCAAACTTGAGTTCACCAAGAACCTCAATCACGTTATCAACAAGATACACGCGACCAGCAATATCGACGAGATCATGCTGGATGTCAGCAAGGACATTTGCACGCTGTTCAATGCTGATCGCCTGACCATTTACGTGGTCGGCGAGGACAATATTTCCCTGGTATCCAAGGTCAAGACCGGACTAAATTCGTTCAAGGATCTCAAGCTACCGATCGCCGAGCAGAGCGTCGCCGGCTATGCGGCGATGCACAAGAAATTACTCAACATCAAGGATGTCTACGATGAGAAGGAGCTGGCGAGTTACAGCTCTCACCTGCGCTTTTTGCAGGAGGTGGACAAACGCACCGGCTATCGCACCAAACAGATGCTGGTCGCCCCCATCCTGGAGGGAAACACCAACGAGCTGGTCGGTGTCATCCAGGTCATCAACAACAGGGCGGGAGTCCCGTTCGCGGCGCTGGTCGAGGAGGGGGTGCAGGAACTGGCTCAGACCATGGCGGTCGCCCTGCGTCAGCGCCAGCAAAACACCACGGTCAAGACCAAGTACGATTATCTGGTCGCCGATGCGGTGCTGTCGGCTGCCGAATTCGATCTGGCCACCCGCACCGCAAGGCGCAAGGGCGTCGACATCGAGGAAGTGCTGATCGACGAGTTCCAGGTCAGTACGCCGCAACTGGGACAGGCACTGTCGCGTTTCTTCGGAGTTCCCTACGAGCCCTACAAATCCGATCGCATCAAGCCTGCCGATCTGCTCAAGAATCTGAAGCGCGAGTACATCGAGAGTAGCCATTGGTTGCCGATAGAGGAAAATCAGGATGGATTGCTGATTCTGACCAGTGATCCGGAACGTATCCAGGCGTCTCGGGTGGTCAATAACATTTTCCCCAAGCACAGGCTGGTCTACAAAGTCTGCTCGCAACGTGAGTTTAAACAGACGCTGGATCTTTTTTATCGTGGTGGAGCTTCCGACAGTACCGGCGGCTTCACGATGGACGATTCGTCGGTGGACGATCTGTTGTCCAGCCTCGGCGGCGACGAAGAGGAATCGGGTGGTGTCAGTCAGGAAGACGTCAATGCCGCAGCCGACAATGAACTGGTCAAACTGGTCAATAAGATCATCGTCGATGCGTACCGCATGGGCGCATCCGATATTCATATCGAACCGCAACCGGGCAAGGCCAAGACGCTGATCCGCGTGCGCAAGGACGGTTCGTTGCTGAACTACATCGAAGTGCCGGCGACCTACCGTAACGCGCTGGTTACCCGCCTCAAGATCATGTGCGACCTCGACATTTCCGAGAAGCGCAAGCCGCAGGACGGCAAGATCAAGTTCAAGAAATATGGCCCGCTGGACATCGAGTTGCGCGTGGCGACCATTCCGTCGCAGGGCGGTGTCGAAGACGTGGTGATGCGTATCCTCGCTTCCGGAGAGCCGTTGCCGCTGGAGAAGATGGGGTTCTCGGCACGCAACAACGAACTGATCAGGTCAACTGTCAGCAAGCCGTACGGCCTGTTCTTCGTGTGCGGCCCGACCGGTTCCGGCAAGACCACCACACTGCACTCCATACTCAAATTTATCAATACACCCGATACCAAGATATGGACGGCCGAAGATCCGGTGGAAATCACCCAGAAGGGCTTGCGTCAGGTACAGATCAACAAGAAGGCAGGACTGGATTTTGCGACCATCATGCGCGCCTTCTTGCGTGCCGATCCGGACGTGATTATGGTCGGCGAAATGCGCGACAAGGAAACCGTGTCGATCGGCATCGAGGCTTCGCTGACCGGCCACCTGGTGTTTGCGACCCTGCACACCAACAGCGCGCCGGAGTCCATCAACCGCCTGTTGGACATGGGCATGGATCCTTTCAACTTCGCCGATGCGCTGCTGGGCATTCTTGCGCAGCGTCTGGGCAAACGCCTGTGCGGCGAGTGCAAGAAACCGCACATCGCGACAGCCGATGAAATGAAGGCCTTGCTGGCCGAATACAGTGCGGAGTTGCTCAATACCGCAGCCTGGAAGACCGACGCGGCGGGCGAGACCAAAAAGTTATACGCCGAGTGGGTCAAGTTATTTGCCGACGATAAGGGGCAATTTACCCTGTATGAGCCGGTCGGTTGCGACAAGTGTTCCGGTACCGGCTATCGCGGACGGGTGGGTTTGCACGAACTGTTGATCGGTACCGATGCAGTCAAGAAGGCGATCCAGGAGCACGCGCGTGTCGCCGAACTCCTGGCTATCTGCCTTGAGGACGGCATGCATACTCTGAAGCAGGATGGCATGGAGAAGGTGCTGCAAGGCATCACCGACATGCATCAGATACGTGCAGTCTGCATCAAGTAGACCATCATGACTTCCGCGAAGCATCTGCTGGATCGCCTCAAGGAGCTTAACGAGATCGGTATCGCACTATCTAAAGAGCGCGATATCAATAGTTTGCTGGAAACCATACTCGAGGCGGCCAAGCGCATCACTCATGCCGATGCCGGCACGTTGTACCTGCTCGCGGATCAGCAGCAGCTGCGTTTTGAGATCATGCGCACCGATTCGCTCAACATCGCGATGGGCGGGACCAGCGGAGTGCCGATCACGTTCTATCCCATCCATCTCTACGACCAGGACGGCAAGCCCAATCATGCGATGGTGGTGAGCCACTCGGCGTTGAGCGGCGAGACGGTCAACATCCCCGACGCCTATGTCGCGGAAGGCTACGATTTTTCCGGCACGAAGAAATTCGACGCCAAGACCGGCTATCGCTCCCAGTCTTTCCTTTCGGTGCCGATGCGCAACCATGAGGACGAGGTCATCGGCGTGCTGCAACTGATCAACGCGCTCGACCGGCAGACCGGAAAGATCATCCCGTTCTCGGCGGACGACCAGCAACTGGCGGAATCGCTCGCCTCGCAGGCCGCCATCGCGCTGACCAACCGGCGGCTGATCGAGCAACTGGAAGAGCTGTTCGAGGCCCTCATCAAACTGATCAATACCGCGATCGACGACAAGTCTCCCTATACCGGCGGGCACTGCGCGCGCGTGCCGGTGCTGACGATGATGCTGGCCGAGGCGGTCAACCGCACCACCGAGGGGCCGCTGAAGGACTTCGTGATGACCGACAAGGACCGGCAAGAGCTGAAGATCGCCGGGCTGCTGCACGACTGCGGCAAGATCACCACGCCTGTGCATGTGGTGGACAAGGCAACCAAGTTGCAGACATTGTTCGATCGCATCCAGCTGGTGGATACGCGTTTCGAGGTACTCAAACGCGATACGGAAATCGCGATGCTGCGCGCTCTTTCTTTCCCCTGCGAGGGAGGAGAGATGGAACATGAGGGAGATGCGGTCATCCTCGCGGAGTATGAGGCGCGCATCCGGCAGCTGGACGATGACCGGGAATTTCTGCGCCGGTGCAATATCGGCGGCGAGGCTATGTCAGACGACGATATTGCGCGAGTGCAACGGATCGCGGCTTACCGCTGGCGCGATGCACCAGGGAAGGACGTGCCGTTCCTCAGCGACGACGAGCTGGAGAATCTCACGCTACGGGCCGGGACGCTGACGCAGAACGAGCGCGAGATCATCAAGCATCATATCGTCGTGACGATCAAGATGCTGGAAGCGCTGCCCTGGCCGAAGTATCTGAAGAACGTCCCGGAATACGCCGGCGGCCACCACGAACGCATGGACGGCAAGGGCTATCCGCGCGGATTGATGCGCGAACAGATGTCGGTGCCGGCACGGGTGATGGGCATCGCCGACATTTTCGAGGCGCTGACCGCCAAGGACAGACCCTACAAGGTGGGCAAGACCCTGACCGAATCGCTGACGATACTCGGCAAGTTCAAACTGGGCGGGCACATCGATCCGGACCTGTTCGATGTGTTCATTCGCGAGAAGGTCTATCTCGACTATGCGAAACAATTCCTCGCGCCGGAACAGCTGGACGAGGTGGATCTCAGCAAGATTCCGGGCGTGAATCTTTAGTTAGTCGAAGACGTAATTCGGGAGTTGATGTCGTTGCGTGATCGACGATACGCTGGGGCGGTTCTTGGGCTTGGTCGAAGTGAGAAGCAAAGCTCGCGGTGTAACTTACGTCTCGCGTCTCCTGCTGTTAATGCCGATCAGATTCGTTCCAGCACCGCCGCGAAGAATCCGTCCGTGCTATGCAGCTGCGGGCGCAGTTCCAGATAGTCGCCCATCTCCAGCGCGATCTTCTGTTGTTGCAGCACCTCTCCGGCCGGCCTCAGCACGAAGTCGGGATGCGCGGCGAGGAAGGCTTCCACGATGCGCTGGTTCTCTTCCGGCAGGATGCTGCAGGTCGCGTACACCAGACGGCCGCCCTGCTTCAGCAAACGGCTGGCCGATGCGAGGATCGCGGCCTGCTTCTGCGTGAGTTCTTCCAGACTGCTGGGCGACTGGCGGAACTTCAGGTCGGGGTTGCGGCGCAACGTACCCAGGCCGCTGCAGGGCGCATCGACCAGCACGCGGTCGATCTTGCCGGCGAGGCGCTTCACCTTGAGGTCGTTTTCGTGCGCGATCAGCATCGGCTGGATGTTGCTGGCGCCGGAGCGCTTCAGCCGTGGCTTCAGGTTGGTCAGGCGTTTCTCCGAAACATCCATCGCATACAAACGGCCCTGCGAATTCATCAGCGCCGACAGCATCAGCGTCTTGCCACCGGCGCCGGCGCAGAAATCCACCACCATGTCGTTGCGCTTGGGTGCGAGCAGGAAGCCGAGCAACTGGCTGCCTTCGTCCTGCACCTCCACCTTGCCTTCGAGGAACAGCGCGTCCTTGTTCAGCGGGATCTTGTCCTTGAGGCGGATACCGAGCGGCGAATAAGGGGTGGCGGTTGCTTCGATCTTCTTGGCGTGCAACTGCTCCAATACCTCCTCGCGTTTGGCGAGCAGTGTGTTGACGCGGATGTCCAGCGGCGCGCCCTGCTGCATTGCGCGGCCGATAGAGAGGATGTCTGCGTCGGAGTAAGACGCACGCATCTTTTCGATCAGCCAGTCTGGCAGCTCGGCCTGTACCGACAATGGCAGATTTTCCGCTTTCACGCCCTTTACCGTAGCGAGCCATTCCTTCTCGTCGCGCTTCAGCACCGGCTCGATCTCGCGCAGGTTGTAGCCGCCGAAACGCACCATGTGGGCCAGCGCCATCCGGCGCGGTGTGGGCGTATCGCCGCAGGCATGTTCCAGCAGCAGGCGATGGCGCAGCACGCCGAACACGGTCTCGGCGACCAGCCCGCGTTCGTTCGACCCGATGCGATTTTCCTGGAAGAAGTAGCGCAGCGTGGTGTCGGCGGGGTGTGCCAGCGGCAGGATGGCGCGCAGCGCGAGAATGACGAGGTCGAGACGGTATTCGGTGATCAGCATGGTAATGGCCTTATGTTTCAGGCGCGCAGTTTAACAGGGTTGCCGAGGTGATAGCTGTGGAGCATAGATTCAGGCAGAAATACATAGGCCGAAATATATAGGCATTTCGGCCTATTGTGTATTCCCGCAGCAGGATTAGAGTAACGCCATCGGTTTGTTTTTGACGTGGCGGAGGATGCAATGAGGCTGCAATGGTCGGATAGCTTGAGTATAGGCAATGCGCAGATGGATTCGGATCACAGGAATTTGCTCGGCATAATGAGCACTGTGGAGCATGCGCTCAGATCCGGCAACGGACAGATATTGTCGCAGACGTTTCAGCGGCTGGTCGATGGTGTGGGTATACACTTTGCCAACGAGGAAAGACTTGCGAAGACGATCGATCTGCCTTTCGATAATCACAGGAAAATGAATCTTTATCTGCAGCAGGAGCTCGAGCATATGCGGATCGAGCTGGACGCCAAAAACGGAGTCTGGTCGGATGGGGCGATCGAGCATTTTTCGCACTGTCTGAAGAACTGGATGGCGGCTCATATCGGCAGGGACGAGCGCTTGCTGAAACCTGCCTTAACGGCGCAACCTTACGACCTTAAACCCTGAGCGGCGATCACCAGCCCTGATTATTCGTCGGACACCAGTATTTCCGAAATTACCATTTCTCCTGCGGTTTTGCCGTCGCGGCCGATCTGACGGACCTTGATTGGCAGCAGCCGGTATTCCAGCCCCAGCCAGATATCCAGTCCCTCTTCGCCCGGTCCGTGGATCTTACGCAACGGCAGCGCACGAATTTTGCCGACGGGGCTCTGGATAAGCTCTTCCTCGCCGACGGCAAGTTCGTAATACTCCAGCTTCTTGCCGTTGCTGATGTACATCGGCACTACGCCCTTGTCCAACGGCTGTTGCGACAATTGATAGAGAAAGCTGAGGATGTCCTGCCCGCGTTCCGGTAGTGATGTTTCGCCGCCGTGCGAAAAATGCAGCTTATGCCCGGCACTGTCGAATTCGGCGCTCAGGCTTTGTTTGCCGCTGGAAAGCTTCTTTTCTTCGCTGTAACTGAGCGGTTGCAGCCCTTGCGCATCTACCTGCCCACGGCTGGTCTGGGTCAGCAGATAGCTCTTGAAAATGCTCGCCACGCCGGTGGTCTGCGTCACCGTCTCCAGAACGTATTGTCCCTGTTCGATGTCCAGCCGGTAAACCGCTTCGCCGAGTTGCATGCCGCCCTCGCCTTGATAGGCGGCGAAGGTCAGTTGCGCATGCCGCGGCAGTGGATGGGCAGGCTGGGCCGGTATTTCCTCGGCCGGAGTTTCCTGCGCTGGCGGTTGCGGCTCGGGATCGATCTGCGGCTCTTCTTCCCGTGCTTCCGCGCTACGCTGTTCCTGTGCCGATGCGTGCACGGGTTGACGTGGCGTTTCGGTGCGTTGGGGTTTGGGCCTTTTCGGCGGAGCGGGAAGGGGCGCGATCTTGGGCAGCGGCTCTAGTCTCGCGGTCAGCGGCGGCAGCGGGGCTTCGGTCTTCGGCAGTTCGACCAGCGGCGCGAACATCGCGACGGCATGCAGCAGCAACGACAGGCTTATGGCCAGCGAGATGCGTGCGGTGGCGGACTGCGGAAACCGGATCACGGCTTGATGGTGATTTTGCTCAGTACCTGGATCAGCCGGTCGCCGTTGCTCTCGGTGATGACCATCTTGCACGGCAGCTGGTGTTGTTGTGTGGCCAGCCATATCTCGGTGCGGCGTTCGCCTGCTTTAGGCTGACTGTCCAGATACAGCGTGCCGAACTTGCCGGCGGGCGTATCGAGGCTGGCACCGCGCGCGATTGCATAATGATAGCTGTCCAGCTTGTGTCCGTTGGTCATCTGGAAGTCCAGTGCACCATCCTTGAGCGGCAGAAACATGAACTGGTACATCGCACTCAGGCGATCCTGCGTGCCTTGCGGCAGTGCCGTCGTCTCGCGTTGCGACTGGTGGATCAGCGTGATCCGTCCGTTCTTCCAGTCGAATTCCGCGCTGCTGTCCTTGCTGGCATCGTTCTCTCGCCGGTGGTTGAACAGCAGTGGCTGCAACCCGTTCTTGCCGATCAGGCCGCTGCTGTGGACGAACACCTTTTCCGGCTTGAACAGCGCCAGCAGACCGACTGGCGTGGTGGTGCTGCTCAGTGTGTAGCGATCCTTGTCTCGCGTATAGCTTTCTTCGATCTTGCCTATCCTGATGCTGTCTTTGTACAGGTCGTAGACGGCGTGGATGCTGCTCGGCGGCGCGGCGAGCGCGGGAAAGGAAGCGCATAGCGCAAGCCATGCGAGTGCAAGAGAGAGGTATTTCACAAGATTACTCCAGCGAAGGCGAGATCAGGGCGAGTCCAACTTGTTTGCGATGACGAAGTATGACTTGGCCATGCTCGTTCAGTTCAATCTGATTCTTGCACAACCAGCGGATGGCCTGAGGGAAGATACGATGTTCCTCGTGCAATACGCGTTTTGCCAGTATTTCCGGCGTGTCGTGACAATGCACCGGCACCGCCGCCTGGATGATGATGGGGCCGTGGTCGAGATCGGGCGTGACGAAATGCACCGTGCAGCCGTGTATTTTCACTCCGTCGTGCAGCGCGCGTTCGTGAGTGTGCAGCCCGCCGTAGGATGGCAGCAGCGAGGGATGGATGTTGATCAGCCGTCCCTTGTAGTGGTTTACGAAATCCGTAGTCAGGATGCGCATGAAACCGGCGAGGATCACGAAGTCCGGCTGGAAGCCGTCGATGACCTGCGCCAGCGCGGTGTCGAAATCGGCGCGGTCCGGGTAGTCGCGATGCGACACGACCGCAGTCGGAATGCCGTGTTGTTGTGCGATCTCCAGTCCACCGGCATCCGCCTTGTTGCTGATCACCGCCGCGACGCGGCAGGGCAGCTTGGTTTCGAGCAGCGCCTGCATGTTGCTGCCGCGGCCGGAGATGAGGATGACGATGTTCTTCACGGTACTCCCAAATCAAAAAACAGATATCCGCAGATTACCTCGAAGAGGTTCTTGTGCCCTTTAGGGTACACAGATTCACGCAGATTCAACCTGATGTTAAGTCATCGCGGAAGGTCGCATACTTCATGCAGTTAAATCTATTTAATCTGAGTAATCTGCGGATGGATGGGTTCTAGCAAACTTGAGTCTGGTGCTCGTCGCCGTTGCGTGCGCGTATCTTGCCGATCACCGCGGCGGTCTCGCCGCTCGCCTTGAGCTGTGCCAGCGCAGCATCCGCATCCGCCGCGGCGACGATCACCACCATGCCGATGCCGCAGTTGAAGGTGCGGAACATTTCCTGCGCCTCGACGTTGCCGCCTTCCTGCAGCCAGTGGAACAGCTTGGGCATTTGCCAGGTCTGGCTGTCGATGTCGGCGACGACGTTGGCGGGCAGCACGCGCGGCACGTTCTCGGTGATGCCGCCGCCGGTGATGTGCGCCATGCCCTTCACGGTGATGTTCTGCATCAGGCTCAGCAGCGGCTTCACGTACAGGCGGGTGGGGGCCATGATGCAGTCGGCCAGCGTGCGCTCTCCGTCGAACTTGGCGTTCAGATCGGGCTTGCTGCGCTCGATGATCTTGCGCACCAGCGAGTAGCCGTTGGAGTGCGCGCCGTTGGAGGCGAGGCCGATCACGACGTCGCCCGCGACGATGGAATCGCCGGTGATGATCTTGGACTTCTCGACAACGCCGACCGCGAAGCCCGCGAGATCGTATTCGCCGACCGGGTACATGCCCGGCATCTCGGCGGTCTCGCCGCCGATCAGCGCGCAGCCGGACTGTTCGCAGCCGTAGGCGATGCCCTTGATGACTTCGGTCGCGGCAGGCACATCCAGCTTGCCGCAGGCGAAGTAGTCGAGGAAGAACAGCGGCTCGGCGCCCTGCACCAGGATGTCGTTGACGCTCATCGCGACGAGGTCGATGCCGACGGTGTCGTGGCGGTTCAATTCGAACGCGAGTTTCAGCTTGGTGCCGACGCCGTCGGTGCCGGATACCAGCACCGGTTCCTTGAACTTCTTGGAGATCTCCACCAGCCCGCCGAAGCCGCCGATGCCGGACAGCACCTCGGGGCGCATCGTACGCTTGGCGTAAGGCTTGATGTTTTCGACCAGCTGGTCGCCCGCGTCGATATCGACGCCGGCATCGCGATAGGAGAGGGAGTTCGGTGTGCTCAAGTTGAGTTCTCGCTTTCTAGAAGGTAAAGTGCCGCACGTTTTCAATAAACCCGCCGCGTTTGTTTAGCCGCGAATTTTACCCGAAATGACCTTATCCCGCTTCGCCGCCGTGCAATGGTTGTCCGTGGCTGTTGCCGCCGCGGTGCTGCTGTACCTGCTCGGCCCCATCCTGACGCCGTTTGTCGCGGCCGCAATCCTCGCCTATATCTGCAATCCGCTGGTGCGGCGGCTGTGCGGCTGGAAGCTGTCGCGTACGCTGGCGACGACGCTGGTGATGGTAGGGCTGCTGCTGCTGTTCGGTTTGCTGTTGCTGATCATGCTGCCGCTGCTGGAAACCGAGATCGGCCTGTTCGTCGCGCGCCTGCCCGACTGGATCGAAACGGCGCGCGTGCGTTTCCTGCCGCTGTTGCAGCAGTGGTTCGGCGCAGAACTGCAATGGGATAGCGCCGCAATCAAACAGATGCTGCTCAGCCACTGGCAGAGTGCGGGCGGCACCGCGGCCAAACTGCTGGCTATGATGGGCGACAGTGGCGGCGCGCTGATCGCGCTGCTGGCCAACCTGCTGCTGATTCCGGTGGCGATGTTCTATCTGTTGCGTGACTGGGAAACGCTGGTCGCCCATCTGGACGAGATGATTCCCCGCCAGTGGCATGTCAAGGTGAGCGAAATCGCCGGCGAAGTGGATAACATCCTTGCCGAATTCCTGCGCGGACAGATTTCGGTGATGCTGCTGATGAGCGTGTTCTATGTGTTTGTACTGTGGCTGGTCGGGCTGGAATTCGCGCTGCCCATCGGCGTCCTCGCCGGCATGCTGGTGTTCATCCCTTACCTCGGCATGATCCTCGGCCTGTTGCTGGCGACGCTGGCGGCGGCGATGCAATTCTCTTCGTTCGGCGGCGTGCTGATGGTGTGGGCGGTGTTCGGTGCGGGGCAATTGATCGAAGGCATGGTGGTCACGCCCTGGCTGGTCGGCGACCGCATCGGCCTGCATCCGCTGGCGGTGGTGTTCGCGCTGATGGCGTTCGGCCAGTTGTTCGGCTTCTTCGGAATTTTGCTCGCGCTGCCGCTGGCCGCGATGCTGCTGGTCGCGCTACGTCATGCGAAAGCCGCCTACCTCGATAGCGAGATGTACAACAAGCCATGAGCCAGCTCGTACTCGACATCTCGCCGGGGAACACGCCCACCCTGGAAACCTTCGTCGCGGGAAGCAATCTCGAATTGCTCTCGGCGCTGCGCCACGCGCTAGCCGGCGGCAGCGAGCGCAGTATCTACCTGTGGGGCGACGAGGGCAGCGGCAAGAGCCACTTGCTGCAGGCTTGTGCGAACGCTGCGCGGGCTGTGCGTGCGGTTTATGCGCGCGGTTCGGTGCCCGGCATCGCCGACGTAGTTGCGGTGGACGACGTCGAGTTGCTGGACAATGCGGCGCAGATCGAATTATTCGACCTGTATAACCGTATGCGCGACAGCGGCGGACTACTGCTGGTCAGCGGCAAGGCTTCGCCGCTGCATCTCAATTTGCGCGACGACCTGCGCACGCGCCTCGGTTGGGGGCTGGTGTATCAGGTGCATGGCCTGAGCGACGACGAGAAGGCGCAGGCGCTGGCGCGGCACGCGCAGTCGCGCGGCTTCGGACTGCCGCCGGAAGTCATCCAGTACCTGCTGCGCCACGGCCGCCGCGACCTGCCCAGCCTGATGGCGACGCTGGACGCGCTGGACGAACATTCGCTGCGTCTGCATCGTGCGCCGTCGGTGCCGCTGCTCAAGGAAGTCATGCAACAAATCAATTTGGAGTAACTGAAGTGAATCTCGCTTTATTCGATCTGGACAACACCCTGCTCAACGGCGACAGCGATTTCGAGTGGTCGCAATTCCTGATCACCATAGGCGTACTCGACCGCGAGCTGTTCGAGGCCAAGAACCTCGCGTTCTACGAGCATTACAAGGCGGGCACGCTGGACATCCACGAGTTCCTCGACTTCCAGCTGAAGCCGCTGTCGCGCCACTCGCGCAAGACGCTGGACGAGTGGCACTTGCAATTCATGCGCGACAAGGTGATGCCGATGATCACGCCGCAGTCGCGCGAACTGGTCGCGAAACATCAGGCGGCGGGCGACATCTGCGTCATCATCACCGCGACCAACAGCTTCGTCACCGCGCCCATCGCGCGCGAGTTCGGCATCGAGCACCTGATCGCCACCGACCCTGAACACAATGACGGCGAATTCACCGGCCGCGTCGAGGGCATCCCGTCCTTCCGCGAGGGCAAGATCACGCGTCTGGATAACTGGCTGTCCGAACGCGGCTGGACGTTGGACAGCTTCGCCGACAGCACCTTCTACAGCGACTCGCACAACGACCTGCCGCTGATGTGCAAGGTGAAGCACCCGGTCGCGGCGAACCCCGACGCGACGCTGCGCACCCACGCCGAACAGCACGGCTGGCCCATCGTCAGCTTGCGTTAGGAATGTCCGCACTCGTCCTTTACGGCACCACGTACTGTCATCTTTGCGAAGAGGCGGAAGCCGTGCTCAAGGAAGTCGGCGTGTCCGCCGTTTACATCGACATCGCCGAAGATGACGAATTGATCGAAAGCTACGGCACGCGCATTCCCGTGTTACGGAGGCGTGATAACGGCATGGAACTCGGCTGGCCGTTCGATGTGACGATAGTGACGCGGTTCGTGGCTTGATGTCGTGGCTTGTGCGGACAGGGGATGGCGCTCATGAAAAGCCGGGGATATTCCCGGCTTTTCCGATTCAGGCCGGCGCGGAATGTTGCAATCGGCCACTTGCGTGGCCCGGTCGTAAGCTGACGCAAATCGCGATGCTGTATCCTTGCTCCTCCATCCGTTATTACTTGTCGCTGCCCTTCATCATCCGGCCAATCAACGTGTTTAATGTCGATAACCGCTATCGTTTTTTTCCGGTCTTCGGACTGGGATTTGCACTCGTTTTCGCCACGCCGGGCAGTCGTGCGGCTGAGGTGCAGCAGGTTGGTGCTACCAGCACTACCATCGTCTTGTCTTCTCCAGCCCCGGTGCGGGAGCTGTTGGTAAACCACTTTGAAGTCCCCGGCGTGTTGCCGGACGACACTGCTCGCGCTGCCTTCATGCGCCGGGCGCGGCGGGAGATAGGCGAATTGCTGGCGACCGAGGGGTATTACTCTCCGGCAGTGAAGCTGCAACCCGCGGGCCCGGATGGCATAAGGAAACTGGAAGTCGAACCCGGTCCGCGCACGCTGGTTTCCCGGCTGGACATCGAATTCAAGGGCGATCTCGCCGCCGATGCCGCACCCGAACGCCGAGCCCATATCGATAAGGTGCGGGCTGCATGGTTGTTGGGCATAGGCGCCCCGTTCCGTTCCCCCGCATGGGAAGAGGCCAAGGCGTCGCTGCTTGCCAGTGTGGCGAGCGAAGATTATGCCGCGGCACAAATCGTGGCCAGTCAGGCGGAAGTCGATCCAGCAACTGCAACCGCGCAATTGAAAGTGGTGATCGACTCCGGCCCGGCCTTCCGCTTCGGCGAACTGGAGGTGAGCGGTCTGGAGCGCTATGAAAAAAATCTGCTGCTTCGCCAGATGCCGTTTCAGGCTGGCGCTCCTTATCGCCGGGATCTGTTGCTCAGCTTTCAGGCGCGCCTGCAGAGCATGCCCCAATTCAGTTCGGTGATCGTCGAGATCGAACCCGACATATCCACCCACGCGGCGGCGCCGGTGAAAGTGGCGCTGACCGAAGCGAAAACCCGGCGCGTGGCTATCGGTGTCGGCATCAGCACCGACAACGGTCCGCGTAGCGAGATCAACTATTTCGATCACAACTTCCTTGCTCGCGCCTGGAGTCTGAACACCGGACTCAAGCTGGAACAAAATCGTCAGAACTTGTCCGCCGGCATCGACACCTTGCCGGATGATCATGGTTACTTGCTGTCGTGGGGCGCGGCCACCGAAGCGACCCTGATCGCAGGGCTGAAAACCGAACGCCATAAACTGAGCGGAACCCGTAGCCGCACACTGGGACTGATAGAAACACGGCTAGGCGTTAACTGGCAGCAGGAGACCCGAATACCCGCCGGCGGCGTACAGGAAGTCAACCAGGCATTGGTGCTGGACTGGCAGTGGCTGCGGCGCGCGATAGACGATCCGCTGTATCCGCGAGACGGCAATGTGAATGAATTCCGTATCGGCGGGGGCTCTCGGCAATTGCTGTCGGATCATGATTTTTTGCGCAGCTATGTGCGCCACCAGACATGGTGGCCATTGGCTGAGCGCGATGTCGTTTCGATGCGCGGCGAGGTGGGGTACACCCGCGCCTTGTCCCGTCTCGGCATCCCCCAGGAATACCTGTTCCGTGCCGGCGGTTCGCAATCCGTGCGCGGCTACACCTACCAAAATCTGGGCGTAAAGGAGGGCGCGGCGATCGTGGGGGGGAGGGCGCTGATCACGGCCAGCATCGAATACACCCACTGGTTCAACCACGATTGGGGCGCTGCGCTGTTTGCCGATAGCGGCGGCGTTGCGGATGCATTGAGCACGGTGCAGATGGCTAGCGGTTACGGCAGCGGGGTGCGCTGGCGCAGCCCGGTCGGGCCGCTGGCGATGGACCTGGCCTGGGGGCAACAATCTCATGATTTGCAGTTGCATTTCTCACTCGCAGCGGCGTTTTGATGATGGTCGATACGTCCTTGCATAAAGTAGTTCTGCTGCATCGTGCAAAGCGTTGGTGGTGGCTCGCCACAGTCATCGCGCTGTCGGCCATCGGCGGCTGGCTGCTGAGCAGCACCTCCGGACTGCAATGGCTGGCTGCCATAGCGACGCGCATCAGTGCAGGCAATGTTTCGATCGTCGGCGTGAGCGGCTCGTTGCTCGGTCCGATGGGGGCGCAGACGCTGATCGTGGATAACCGCAGCGACCTGCGCATCGCGGCGCATGACGTCACGCTGGATTGGCGAGCCGCTGCGCTGCTGAGCGGAAAACTGGAGATAAAGTTATTGCAGGCACAGGATGTCGAAGTGCTGTCGCTCCCTTCGCCTTATCCGCAAGACTTGCGCCCGCCGCTGTCTTTGTCGATCGATAAGCTCGACATCGGCGCACTGCGGGTGATCAGCACAGAAGGCGGTTCACCCGATTTCGCCGCCAGCAATCTTGCGGCGCGACTGGAAAGCGACGGCCAGCGCTATCAGTTGCACGACCTGCGCGCCAGTCTCGAATACGGCACGTTGACGGCGTCCGGTCAAATGGACGGCAGCCGACCGTTCGCGCTGCAGGCGCAGGCCGGGCTCGCCGGCATCGCCAATTTCGCCGCGCCCAACCTGGCGGGACCGGTAACTGCGCATATCTCGGCCGGCGTCAGCGGCAATCTGCAGCAATTGAATATCAGGGCGCGGGGCAATGGCGCAGGACTCACCGGCAGCGGTGAAGCGCAGCTGACGCCGTATGGCGATTTCCCGCTCGCGGCGCTGCGGCTGCAAGTGCATGGCCTCAATCCGCGCGCCTTCTCGCCGACAGCCCCTCTGGCCAGCCTCACGTTGCAAGCCGATTTGCGCGGCAATGCCGACGGTCGGCTGGCAGGCGATGTATCGGCGAAGAACCTTACCCCCGCACCTTTTGATCGCAACGGTCTGCCGCTGCTCGAAGGTCGCGCCCACGCAACGCTCTCCGCCGACTTGCTGAAATTCGACAAGCTGGCGCTGGCCTTCGCGGGAGGCGCATCCGTTTCCGGAGATGTAGTGTGGCAGCGCACGCAGGCAAAAGGAGCGGGAGAGCTGACCATCAGTCGCCTCGATCCGGCTGCGCTGGACACGCGACTGCGCGCGGCCAGACTCAACGGTCGCATGACGCTCAGCGGGGATAGCAATGTTCAACAAGGCGAGATCACGCTCAGCGATGGCAACTTGCAGCTGGATGCGCTGCTGATCAAATCCGCCGAGACACTGACGCTGAACAAGCTGCGCCTCGCTCGCGGCCAGGCCGTACTCAGCGGACAAGGCAAACTGACGCTGGGCGGACGGCGTGCCTACAGTTTCGACGGCCAGCTGCAACGCTTCGACCTTGCCGCGTTCCTGAGCGCACCGCGCTCCGACCTGAATGCCAGGCTGGCACTGGCCGGAGAGCTGGAACCGCAAGCCTCCGGCACGGTGCATTTCACGATGCAGGACAGTCGATTTTCCAATCAGCCCGTGAGCGGCGCTGGCAGTATCGAATTTGCCGGCAAGAGCCGGGGCAAGGTCGACGCCGAATTTCGGCTGGGCGACAACCGCCTGACGGCCAAAGGGGGCTTCGGCGCTGCGTCGGACCGATTGCAACTCGAACTCGCCGCTCCGGCACTGGAACAGCTCGGCCCCGGTTTCGGCGGCACGCTGAATGCCCAGGCCAGCCTGGCCGGCAGCCTGACTCGACCGGAGGCCAGTTTCACGGCGGAAGGTCGCAAGCTGTCCATGCCGGACCAGCATCGTCTGGCCAGTCTGAGCGCCAGCGTGAAAGTGCAGGGAGAAACATTGACGATGAGCGTTAATGCCAGCGACTACCGGACGGGGGGTGTCCCTTCGGTCGCCGGCGCTTTGACGGAGCTCAGGACAGGCCCTTCGACGGAGCTCAGGACAGGCTTTAAAAGCCTGAGGTTTGCCGCGAACGGCAGCCGTTCACGCCACGAATTCAATGCCGAAGCGCAACTGGACGATGACAGCAAACTAACGCTGCGCGCCAATGGCGGTTTCAGTGATAGCGCTCAGGGATGGGGAAATATTCAATGGCAGGGCGCGTTGACGGAATTGTCTGGCGCAGGGGCGCTGCCATTCAAGTTGCTGGCGGACACGCCGCTCACGCTGGGCCGAAATCGCGTCGCGCTCGATGCCGCAGCGTTTTCCGTAACCAATGGCCAGGTGCGCATCGAAAGTCTGGCGTGGACGCCGCAGCGCTGGAACAGCCGGGGAACTTTCACCGGCATCGGGCTGCGCGCGGGCATCGGCTTCAAGCCCAACTTCCGTGTGCGTGAAGGTCGCGAATTCCTGCGGCTGGGTGGCGAGTGGGACATCAGCTCCACTTCACAGCTGGATGGCAGTCTGCGCATCGCGCGCGAAAGCGGCGACTGGGTGCTGCCCGGCGATACGCTCGTCCCGCTGGGCCTGAAGACTTTGCAATTCACGGCCCATGCCGCAAATGGAAAAATCGGCGGAGAGTTGACGGCATTGGGAGAGCGCCTCGGCGAATGGCGCGGCAACATCGCCATGCCACTGGTTCAATCCGGTGCAGGCTGGACAGTGCCGGATCATGCGCCCCTCGCCGGAAAAATACATATCGACGCGACCGATCTGAGCTGGCTGGGGCCCGCCATCAATGAAGATTTCAAGACCGCCGGGCGACTCGCGCTGGATGCGGATATCGCCGGTGCTTACGCCTCGCCTCGCTTGCTCGGCCAAGTGCGCGGCGACGATCTGGCGCTGGCGCTGCTGGATCAGGGCGTGCGGCTGGAACAGGGAACACTGGCGGCCCGCTTCGACCAGAAATCCCTGCACATCGACACCCTGAGTTTCGTCGCCCCGCATGAATCGCAGCCACGCGACAGTCTGCTGGTCGGGCTGAATCCGGTGCAAGGGCCGGGCAAGCTCACGGCTTCCGGCACCATAGCCCTGAGCGGCGACAAGGGCGATCTCGAAATCAGCGCCACCCGGATGCCGCTGTCGCAGCGTCGCGACCGCTGGATCATCGCCTCCGGCAGCGGCCATGTCGGCATCGACAACAATCTGCTCTCGCTGGTCGGCAGCATCACCGCCGATGCGGGCTTGATCAACCAACCCGTCAGTGGTCGACCGCAGTTGTCGGAGGATATCGTGATCGTCGGACGCAAGGCCGCCGCCTCCAAAGGGCCGCGCCTGTCCGTCGATGCCACGCTGAATCTGGGCGAACACTTCTACCTGCGCGCCTCCGGGCTGGAAGCGCGTCTGGCAGGCCAGTTGAGCGTGCGCGATATGCAAGGCCAGCAGTTGCGCGTCAGCGGCAGCATCGCCGCCCGCGATGCCACCTTCGAGGCCTATGGACAGCGTCTGACGGTGGAGCGGGGAATCGTCAATTTTCAGGGGCCGCTTTCCGATCCGGGGCTTAACATCCTCGCGTTGCGCAAAGGCCTGAGCGTGGAAGCGGGGGTCGAGGTGACAGGCACCGCGCAGCGTCCAGCCGTGCGGCTGGTGTCCACCCCGACGGTGCCCGATTTCGAAAAACTCTCCTGGATCGTGCTCGGCCGTCTGCCCACGACCGGCGGCGCGGATACCTCGCTGTTGTTCACCGCCGCCGGCAGCATTCTGGGCGGGCAATCCGGCGGCATCACCGGACAGCTGAAACAATCGCTGGGCATAGATGAACTGTCGCTGCGTCAAGGCGAGAGTAGTGGCGCGCAGGCCGGCGCGGATAATCCGCTAAGCAACCAGATCGCCACCGTCGGCAAGCGCCTTTCGTCACGCGCTTTCCTCAGCTATGAGCAGGGCGTAACAGCAGTCGCAGGCGTGACCAAGCTCACCTATACCCTGACCCCCAGAGTGAATATCGTCACCCAGGCCGGCGTCGAGAGCGCGATCGATGTGTTCTACACCTTCAGTTTCGATTGAGTCTCGATGCGTATGGTCGAGTTCGCGGGAATTCGGGTGAGGTAATCTTGCGATGTGTCCATGTGGGCTTTTTTGACATGAATAGCGACGGCCAGAAGGGCAGTCAAGGATTTGCCCTGATCCATTCCACAATCGCCTGAACGAAATCTCCCCAGTAGTCCAGACTACGCAACTCGTCTTCCTTGCAGTTCATCCGTGCGGCAATTTCAGGCAAGTCGGAGGAAAATTTCTGGTAGCGTTTTTTCATTGCCGCTGCACCAGGCAATCGGTCGCGCTCCTTGTTGTTAAGAAAACGCCGCACGCATTCGATGGCTTTCAGCGGGTCGTTGTCATGACCATAGGCGTCCTTTCCCGCGATATCGCTCATCGTTCGTTGATAGCGATAAGGCTCGGCATCGAGAACGAGAATTTCCTTCTTCTTTTGTTTGGCATTGCCGAATAACTGCGCGCCATAAAACAGACCGCATTCGTAAGCCATGTTGAGGCGAGGAAGGCCAGATGCAGGATCGGTTTCCACGCGACTGATGTCGTGGATTCCATACTTGCAGTCGGTGATTAGTCTGGCGATCTTGCTGTGACGTTCGGGGGCTGTATTGTTCTCTTCCAGCGCGGTCCGCACGGAAAAGCCGGCATCGCACACGGCAAAGGTTATAGCGTCGAAGATAGGCTTGTAGCCGTCGTCGAACGGGCAATTGACGAACACATTGATTTCGTAATTGCCGGTAGCCATCGAGTGACTATTTGTTGTCCACTACAAGCCGGACGGCGTTACGAATCGCGGCAACCGAGAAGTGCTTGGGCTTGGCGACGGGATCCATGATTATGCGAGCGTGACGAACCAGACGGACAGACGTCTTTTTGACTTTGCCCGCCGATTTTTGAATTTCGTCTGCCGTCTTTCGGGCAGTAGAATTTTTTGTGCTCATGGACGGATGATACCCGCGGGGTTGGGCGCAGACAACAGGTGGTTAGCTTCGGCTGTGACGTCCGGCACGCTACGCGAATCCCATTTCAAGAGCAATAGGCCGAAATATCTAGATATTTCGGCCTATTGGATTGCTCCAGCGGGAGTCTGTTGAGCTACTTCTTCAACACCTGCTTCAGATATTTTCCCGTCACGCTGTTCTTGTTCTTCGCGAGGGCTTCCGGCGCACCTTCGGCGATGATGCGGCCGCCGCCGTCGCCGCCTTCGGGGCCGAGGTCTATCACCCAGTCGGCGGTCTTGATCACGTCGAGGTTATGCTCGATCACCACCACGGTGTTGCCCTGTTCGCGCAGCTTGTGGATCACCTTCAGCAGCAGCGCGATGTCGTGGAAGTGCAGGCCGGTGGTCGGCTCGTCGAGGATGTACAGCGTGCGTCCGGTGTCGCGCTTCGACAGTTCCAGCGACAGCTTCACCCGCTGCGCCTCGCCGCCGGACAGCGTGGTCGCGGACTGGCCCAGCGTGATGTAGCCCAGGCCCACGTCGAGCAGTGTTTGCAGCTTGCGCGCGATCACCGGCACCGGCGCGAAAAATTCGTGCGCGTGTTCGACGGTCATCTGCAATATCTGGTGGATGTTCTTACCCTTGTATTGCACCTCCAGCGTCTCGCGGTTGTAGCGCTGGCCGTGGCACACGTCGCAAGGCACGTACACGTCCGGCAGGAAGTGCATCTCGACCTTGATGACGCCGTCGCCCTGACAGGATTCGCAGCGGCCGCCCTTGACGTTGAACGAGAAGCGGCCCGGCCCGTAGCCGCGTTCGCGCGACGACGGCACGCCCGCGAACAACTCGCGGATCGGCGTGAACAGGCCGGTGTAGGTCGCCGGGTTGGAACGCGGCGTGCGCCCGATGGGACTCTGATCGACGTTGATGACCTTGTCGAAAAATTCCAGTCCGCGTATCTCCGCATGGGGCGCGGGTTCGGTGTTGCTGCCGTAGAGATGCTGCGCGACCGCCGGATACAGCGTGTCGTTAATCAGTGTGGATTTGCCCGAGCCGGACACGCCGGTGACGCACACCAGCAGGCCGACCGGCAGATTCAGCGTGATGCCTTTCAAGTTGTTGCCGGATGCGCCGACGATGGTCAGCATGCGTTCCGGGTCGGGCGTTAAGTGTTCCTTCGGCATCGGGATGCGGCGGCGGCCCGAGAGATAGTCGCCGGTCAGCGATTTTTCGTTGGCGAGGATTTGCTTGGGCGTGCCTTCCGCGACCACGATGCCGCCGTGCTCGCCCGCGCCCGGCCCCATGTCCACGACATAGTCCGCATGCAGGATCGCGTCTTCGTCGTGCTCGACCACGATCACGCTGTTGCCCATGTCGCGCAGCATCTTCAGCGTGTCCAGCAGGCGGTCGTTGTCGCGCTGGTGCAGGCCGATGGAAGGCTCGTCCAGCACGTACATCACGCCGGTCAGGCCGGAGCCGATCTGCGACGCCAGACGGATGCGTTGCGCCTCGCCGCCGGACAGCGTCTCGGCGGAGCGTTCCAGCGACAGGTAATCGAGGCCGACGTTGTTCAGGAATCGCAGGCGGCTGGAGATCTCCAGCACGATCTTTTCTGCAATCGCCTGTTTCTGGCCGGCCAGCGTCAGTCCGTCGAAGAAAATCTGCGCCTGCTTCAGCGGCAGCGCGCTCAGCTCGTGCAGGTTCTTCTCGGCGATGCGCACGTTGCGCGCCTCCAGCCGCAGCCGCGCGCCGTGGCATTCCGGGCAGGTGCAACTGTTCAGATATTTCGCCAGCTCCTCGCGCACGGAGGGAGAGTCCGTCTCCTTGTAGCGCCGCTCCAGATTGTTGACGATGCCCTCGAAGCTGTGTTCGCGCAGCGTCATCTTGCCGCGCTCGTTCAGGTAGTTGAACGGAATTTCCACGCGGCCCGAACCGTACAGGATCACCTGCTGGATCTTCTCCGGCAGGCTCTCGAACGACTGCTCCAGATCGAAATCGTAATGCTTCGCGAGGCTGGAGAGCATCTGGTGGTAGAACTGATTGCGCCGGTCCCAGCCTTTGATCGCGCCGGAACTCAGAGACAGAGTAGGGAAGGCGACGATGCGCTTGGGGTCGAAGAAGTTGATGTTGCCCAGCCCGTCGCACTTCGGGCACGCGCCCATCGGATTGTTGAACGAGAACAACCGCGGTTCCAGTTCCGGCAGCGAATAGTTGCAGATAGGGCAGGCGAACTTCGCCGAGAACAGATGCTCTTTGCCCGTGTCCATCTCCACCGCCAGCGCGCGTCCCTCGGCGTGGCGCAGCGCGGTCTCGAACGATTCCGCCATGCGCTGCTTGGATTCCACGTTGACCTTCAGCCGGTCCACGACGATCTCGATGGTGTGCTTCTTGTTCTTCTCCAGCTTCGGCAGCGCGTCGATCTCATGCACCTTGCCATTCACGCGCAGCCGCGTGAAGCCTTGCGCGCGCAACTCGTCGAACAAGTCCAACTGTTCGCCTTTGCGATCCACCACCAGCGGCGACAGGATCATTACCTTCGTGCCCTCCGGCAACTCCAGCACATGATCCACCATCTGCCCGACCGACTGCGCCTGCAACACCAGATCGTGCTGCGGACAATACGGATCGCCCGCGCGCGCGAACAGCAGGCGCAGGTAATCGTGTATCTCGGTAACCGTGCCGACGGTCGAGCGCGGGTTGTGTGACGTGGCCTTCTGCTCGATGGCGATAGCGGGGGAGAGCCCCTCGATCAGGTCCACGTCCGGCTTTTCCATCAACTGCAAGAACTGCCGCGCATACGCCGACAGCGATTCCACATAGCGCCGCTGCCCCTCGGCATACAGCGTGTCGAACGCCAGCGAAGACTTGCCCGAACCGGAAAGCCCGGTAATCACCACCAGCTTGTGGCGCGGCAGATCGAGGCTGATGTTCTTCAGGTTGTGGGTGCGGGCACCGCGGATTTTGATGTATTCCATGCTTGCGTGGGATTCGGAAAAACGACCGGTCAATATACGCGAAAACGCGGGCTTGCCCAATCGGCGAAATCCGACTGAGCGAAGGGGGCTGATAACGCTATGGTTTGGGGGACGAGGAACGGACTGATTCTTGGGGCGCGTATTTCATGCGCAAGGGCTTTCCTGAGTCAACTGCCGCTGACGCGAAACCAGCCTGCGATGCTGCGTCGGGTGGCGCGAGAGACAAGAACCTCGTGGGGGAACATCTCGCTCAGAAAAATAATCATCGTACCGAATGTCGGGTTGACCGTTGCGATCACCGACTCACCCGTTGGATCGAATACCACCAGTTCGCCCCCATCGCCGGTTTGCCAGTCTTGGTTCAAGTACAGCACGGTGGTCAGTATTCGATTCTTCTTGCCTTGCAGCACATCGGAATGTTTTGCATAGCCATCGCCTTCGCCGTAAATAAATAAGGTAATCCCCCGGCTTAGCCGGGGGACTCACAAGGTTTGACCGAGCGCTACGGTCAGCCTGACTCTACTGACTTGATCAAAAGTTAGGAGAATCAAGTGAAAGATTATCAGA
>Ga0209211_10001252_pt1 | contig 48749 bp, 37 predicted proteins | sample RifGroA2_FD_183992 | JGI IMG/M metagenome (GOLD analysis project Ga0209211, IMG submission 183992) | Groundwater microbial communities from Rifle, Colorado, USA - Groundwater A2 (SPAdes) (version 2) | ecosystem: Environmental > Aquatic > Deep subsurface > Groundwater | place: Rifle, Colorado...
AGAAATGTGGTATGAAAATAAAAATTGGTATCCAACAGGGTTAATATAGAAAATTATAATAAGTAAAAAGAAAAAATGACTATGAGATTTTATGGTTTGACATAGTAAACACGCTGTAAGCACGCAATGAAAAAAATCATTAATGATTTTTTTAAACTTTGCGAGCTTAAAACTTTGCGGGCATTGCGTCTTTGCGTGAATAATATTTGCGGGAAATATGATACGAACTTAACAAACAATTATATTAATTTTGACACTGATTAGTTACTTTTATTGTTATTAAGTTATTGGGTTGTTAAGTTAAATGACAAGTGGATTAGATTCTTCACTAATCTTCCGATAGCTATCGGAACAGAATGACAAAAAGGAGTTTAGAATGACAATGAAACAATTTAACAATTTAGCAATGAAGCAATCCGATAGTGAGCGGTTCTGATATTTTACTTGCAAGTATTGAGAAGTTTAAATCATTTTACATGAAAAAGTTTTTATTCCTTTTTTTTATTTGGCAAACACCCTTACTTTTTGCTCAAAATCTTGTTCAAAACTTCGGATTTGAAAATGGAATTAATCCGTGGATTATTTTTTCTTCTTCGGGAAGTGCAACTATTTTCAGTTTCGATAATTCCGAATACCATTCCGGAACTACATCGTTACTAATGCTTAATACACCTGCCGATTCGTCTTACCTTGCCCAAATTGTTCCTGTTGTAGCAGGACATAGATATTTGTGCGATTTTTGGGTAAAAGCCGATAGCATGGAGCATTATATGCTCCCATTTGTAAAATTCAGAAATGATACACTCTCTGTTTACGATACATATTTTTGTCCTAATGGCAATACACAAGATTGGCAAAGAATAGTTTCGAGAATTATTGTTCCTGACAATGCCGACAACATGGTTTTTTTCTTTGCTTTATTTGGTAAAGGAAATTTTCGTATTGATGATATTTCGCTTGTTGAAATTACCGATACAACTTATAACTCATTTACTGTACAAGCTGACCAGTTTAACGGAAGTTTTAAAAAACTTTTTTCAGCTAATGGAATTGGTCCCGGAAATCAGCTTCAACCATTTAATCATATTCAGAAATTTCAGGAATTAGGTGTTGATTATATGCGAACTCATGATTTTCAAACTGCGTTTGACCATTCTGTAATTTTTCCCGACACTACTGCAGACCCGATGAATCCAACAGCTTATAATTTCCATACTACCGATTCTTGTATTGCTGATATTATTAATGCAGGAGGAAAAGTTTATTTCCGTTTTGGACAGAGTTACGACCCCACACATACCCATAATAATCCTCCATTGAACATGGAAAAATGGGCACAAGTTTGCGTTCAGATTATTAAACATTTTAACGATGGCTGGAATAATGGGTTTAATTACAATATTAGTGATTTTGAAATATGGAATGAGCCCGATATTACTGATTTCTGGACAGGTACAGCCGAAGATTATATAAGACTATACCGGATAACTTCTACCAAAATAAAGAGCTACAATCCTTTGCTCAAAGTTGGTGGACCTGTTGTTTCCAATGTGTATAACGAGTCTTTTATCAATTCTTTTATTGATTCGGTTTCAACTTATAATCTACCACTCGATTTTTTTGTTTATCATTTGTATTATTTATATAATCCATATTATTTTAAGGTTGTAAATGAATACGTAAGAAATAAACTTGATTCAGCAGGTCTCACGAATATAGAACTTATAAATTCAGAATGGAATTCCTATATGGTAAGTTTTGAAACATACAATGAGTGGGGGATGGACGACCCTCTGAACGCTGCTTCTGCTGCTGGTGCTTTAGTTTATATGCAGGAATCAACAATAGGAAAATTCTTTCGCTATGCTTTCGATAATTATTGGTTTGGAATGGTAAACTGGTACGATCAATGGCGATACTCCGGATTATCAATGAGAGCATTGCGCCAACTTATGGATAATGGTCAGAAGTTATTCGTTTCAGGAGGCGACACGCTTGGAACAGTTATTATTGCATCAGGTTCACCTTCTAATGATGAAATGCAACTGGTTGTTGCCGATAATTCTTCCACTGCAAATGGCTATACAATTCATATACAAGGACTCGACCCCACTTATGTTTATCCTTACCAGATTTATCGTATTGATGCAACTCACAAATATTTTTTGGTTGAAACCGGAACAGTTTCTCAAATTTCTGCTGATATTACAATTCCTGTCAAATCACCATTTACCGACCATGTCATTTTTGACTGTTTGGTTTCTTCTTCCAATCTCTCACTGTCAAATAATTTGATAATTTATCCTAATCCTTGCTATAAGAGTTTTTCGTTTGCCGGAAAAATGAACTATAATGAGTACTTAAATGTAGAATTATCTGATGTTTCGGGACGCATTATTAGAGTTTGGGAAATTAATATGCGACATCAAAATAATATTTTTTCAGTTGAAGGAATTTCGCCCTCTGTATATTTTGTAAAAATTAATAATGCTGATGGCAAACAAATTGTGTTCAAACTTGCTATAAATTAAAAATGAATAACTTTGTTTATAAATTTTAAGTATATGAAATATAGTTGCATTTTTTAATTTTTCCTTTGCTTAAACACAAAATAACATATTGCAAAATTTAAACTAATTAAATTATGAAAATCACCATTTCAATTTTATTAATAATTTTAATAAATACTGCCCATTCTAACACTTTTACAGTAACAAACACCAACGATGCCGGTGCTGGTTCACTTAGACAAGCTATAATAAATGCAAATACATATCCCGGCAGTCATACAATAAATTTCAATATTCTAACAACTGATGCAGGATACAACAGTTCACAAGGGATTTGGACAATTTCTCAAACTTCAACATTGCCAATTATAACACATAGCAATGTTTTAATTGACGGCACTTCGCAAACTGTTTTTGCAGGAAATACAAATATTTATGGACCAGAAATTATGCTTGATGGAAATAACCAGCCATGGGCAGATTTTGCATTTCATGTTTATAATGTGTCGGGAGTTACAATAAAGGGATTTATTATTGGCAGATATGTAGTTGGGATTCAAATTACAGGAACAAATGCACAAAATAACATTATTCAAGGAAATTATATAGGATGTAACTATAATGCTACCGATACTCTTGGAAACACACATGGAATCTATGTATTAAGCGGTCCGCACAATAATTTAATTGGAGGAAATACAACTGTAATGCGAAATATAGTTTCAGGAAATAATCATGTTGGAATTCGTGTTGTACATTCAAACTATAACACTATTCAAGGAAATATTGTCGGACTAAACAGAACTGGAAATGCCGCTTTAAGAAATTACGATGGAATTAGTATTGAAGGAACATCTAAATATAATTTAATTGGGGGATATACATCTTCCGAAAGAAATTATGTGTCGGGAAATGTAGCTTATGGAATTCCTGTTTTTGGAGCCGGTTGCAATTATAACATTATAGCAGGAAATTATGTTGGTACCGATACCACAGGCACTTATAGCATTCCTAATACTTATGGCGTTCTTTTCGACGATGGAGCAAGTTATAATACTTTAGGCGGAAGAGTTGCAGGTTCAGGAAACCTTTTATCGGGTAATTCCGGATACGGAGTGTTTTTATACAACTTTGGAACTGTAAAAGATACCGTTGTAGGCAATCTAATTGGAACTGATTATTCGGGCACAGTTGCTTTGCCCAATGCTAACGGTATTGTTATTGATGGTCCATCGTTTTTGCATACTATTGAGAATAATGTTATTTCTGGAAATATACAAATGGGAATTGATATTCACCTTGCAGGAACCGATAGTAATTTTGTGTTTAATAATAAAGTAGGAACCGACATTACCGGAAATTTCCCAATTGGCAATCAGCTTGACGGAGTTAGAATTGGCGAAGGTCCTAAATATAATTTTATTGGACTTTCCGGAAAGGGAAATATTATTGCTTATAATGGCGGAAATGGAGTAACCATTATGACACCAGCCGAACTCTATAACACTATAACTTCCAATTCAATTTATGCAAATCAAGTTATGGGAATTGATTTATTTCCACAAGGTCCTACTCCAAATGATAATGGCGATGGCGATTCAGGTCCAAACGATTTAATGAATTTCCCCGATATTATTTCATTTTATAATATTCCTTCGACTACAAATTGGATTATTTCCGGAACTTTAAACAACTCATTTCCTAATGGTTGCAGAATCGAAATTTTTAAAGCTGATATAAACGGAACTGGCAATGCACAGGGAAAATTATTTTTAGGCTACTGTTTAGCTGATGTTTCGGGAAATTGGATTGACACAATTTATGGTATTACAAATTCCGACCAGTTAGTTTGCACAGCAACCGATTTGAATGGCAATACTTCAGAGTTTTCTAATGCTACTTTACTTAAAATTAATAAAACTGAAATTGATTTTAATTATGAATTACATGTAAATCCAAATCCTGTAACTAATGTTTCAACAATTTACTTTAATATTCCTGTTTCGGGAAAAATTGAAATTAATTTAACTGATATTCAAGGAAAAAATAGTATTACTGTTTTAAATGAAAACATTAACAAAGGCAATCATGCTATATTGTTTAACAATAAAAATAATTTATCAGGCAACTATATTATAACATTAAAACATGATAATATAATTGTTGCTAAAGAAAATATTTTAATAGAATAATTATTATAACAATGGTTACAGTTACATATTATTACATTAGGTGGGTTCTAAAAATCAATAATTTCGTCATGGCAGGCTGTCATCTTGAGCTTGTCGAAAGACTGACATCTCTTCACTCCAATTTTAAAGGAGATTACTCGCTATCGCATAGTAGCAAAAGCATTGCTTCTTTAAGAAGCAATGCTTTTATTTGAATAGATTCCTGCTGGAGTTTACCCCGTACTTTGATACGGGGCATGAATGACGTAAATGTATAGCGTATTTTTAGAAGTCCCCATTATCATTTTATAAATGAGCTTTAAATTAAATATTGAAAATTATAATAGTTCTAAAACTTCAAATATTTATTTGTTTTTTATTCTGTTATTAACTTTTGCTTCTTTTTATTCCGTATTTAATCATGAATTTTTAATTAACTGGGACGATGGTGCTCAGGTAGTTAACAACGCTGATATTAAAAATATATCGTTTTCGGGAATAAAAAAGATTTTCTCAACATATTATGTTGGAATGTATCAACCAATAACAACTTTAACTTATACATTCGATTATGCTGTTTATGGATTGTCATCTCAGGGATTTCACTTTTCTAATTTGTTATATCATTTTATCGCTACCATAATGGTATTTATATTTCTATCTAAAATTTTTGACAACAGATTATTGATATTTTTCCTGACTCTGCTCTTTTCTGTTCATCCGACTAATGTTGAGACTGTAGCATGGATTTCGGCACGAAGCAATATCTTATTTATCATATTTTATATAGCAGGATTAATATTTTATTTAAAGTACTTGCAGAAACAGAAAAAAATTAAGTATTTCTTTATCACCTTTCTGTTTTATGGACTTTCATGCTTATCAAAATCTGCTGCAATAACATTTCCTATTGTATTATTACTATTTGATGTTTTTTTTGATAAAATAACTATTAAAAAAATAATTGAAAAAACTCCATTTTTTATAGTTAGTATAGTTATTGGATTGCTCACTATTGATGCAAGAATAAATAATGCTGATATTCTTGACTTATCTTCTCAATATAATTCTACTGAAGTTGTTCTCTCTGTGTTGTATAGTATTTTTATGTTCATTAAACTTTTTTTTATTCCTTACAATAATTCAGCATTTTACATTTATCCCGAAAAAAATGAAAATGTTTTACCTTTTGAATTTTATATTTCTTTATTATTGTTTGTAGCTAGTTTTGTTATCTTATTAATAATTCTTTATAAACGTAACAAAAAGGTAATATTTGGATTACTCTTTTTTTTAATCAGTTTATTTGTTATGTTGAAATTTATAGCAACTGGTTTGCAATTCATGGCAGACCGATATATTTATTTACCAATGATTGGCATTTTAATTGCCATCGGATACATAATTGAACCATTATTAAAGAAATATTTATTTTATAGTGTAATAGTATTATGTGTTATAACAACGAGTTATATTTATCGTACAGTATCTTATAACAAATACTGGAAAAATGAAGAATTACTTTTTTCGCAAACAATAAAAACAGAACCCAATGCTGTTCCTTGTAAAAATTTATTAGGAGTTGCATATCGAAAAAGAGGAAATACTGGCGAAGCGTTATACTTATTTAATGAAATTATAAAAAAATACCCTAAATATGGAAACACATATAATAATAGAGGTAATTTATATAAAGACATTGGAGAATTTGAAAAAGCAATAAATGATTATAATATGGCATTACTTTATCAAGGTGAAGATGAAGAAATTTATACTAATATGGGAATTGTTTATGCTATGAAGAACGATTTTCAATCGGCATTCAAATATTTTAACAAAGCAACTGAAAAAAATAAAAATTTTTATTTGGCTTATTTTAACAGAGGCAAAGCTTATGCAATGAAAGGAAATTTTAATAAAGCATTAAACGATTTGAATATTGCAATTAGCATTAATCCCGATTTTGCAATGTCATATTATACAAGAGGAATGGTATATTATTCTTTGGGAAAAAAAGATGAATCGAGCAGAGATTTAAAAATTGCAAAAGAATTGGGAGTACAAAATCAAATAAAATAATATTACTATTTCTACAAATTAGTGTTTGTCCATAAAGTCGAGTGGCTGAACTATAATGTTCGATCCGATAGCTATCGGATTTGAGGCATGTGATTCAACAAAACTTAGCACGTTTTAAAACCGTGCCATAGTTTTGTTCGAAGAGGAACGAAAAAAATCTGACATTACAGACAGCGTTTATTTATTTTTCCTTGTTCTAAGTAAAATATTGTATTTTAATTGTTCGAAACTTGATTTTGCCTGATAAAACAAATAATCAACAGTATCGGTTTTTATTAATTCTATATTTCCTCCTAAATGTTCATTTTCAAAACAATTAGAGTAATCATTAACAAAAATAGGATTATTCGAGTGGGGAACAAAGCTTTTTCCGCCATCAGTTGATAAAAAAACACCTAATTGAGTATCATCAACATTCCCTGATTTATCAAGATACATGCGATTTGTTATATAATGGTGCCACGGGCCCATTTTAAATTTTTTTACTCCGGCTGTCATTAAAAAAATGCTGTCTCCTCTCACTTCAATATAATTAGGCTCGGTTGTTCCTGTTGAGCTTCTCCATCCTGTATGTTGTTCTAATACTGGATTGTTCTCATAATTGAACCATGTTAACAAATTATACGAATAAGCCATACCTATTCTCTCATTTCCTTCTGAATTTTTTCCATCATAAAAAAGCAGGAATTTGTCTTTATATTTAACTACTTTAGCATAAAAACAACTTTTATCGTTCCACGAACCATGCTCGCTTGGCGAAATTATCGGCTTATTTATTATCTGATAAGGTCCTATAACTGATTTTTCGGAAATAGCTAAACCAATATTTCTTTTACCATCTTTACTATAACCGTCCATAAACATGTGCCATTTGTTATTATATCTGATAATATCCGACACAAATGGTGTTTGTGGAATATTTCCATTTTTGCTAACGCCTGCCCAAATACAGTTTTTAAAGTCGTTTGCTGTTAAAAGAGGGTTGCCTGCATTTACAGGTTCCCAATCAATTAGATTTCTCGACATTGCACCGTAAATAGAAATTTTATCGGTATCACATTCGTTAAAAATCATAACCCATTTATATAACAAGCTATCATAAACAACTGAACTAAAACTTATACTTTTACCGTTAAATTTTGACCAAAGTTTTGTGTTAATTATGGGTTCTTTTTTTTCGTTTACAAATCCCGATGGTTGTGTATTCCAAAATACAACCCTTTGATTTATGTCAGGAAATCCGTTGCCTCTTAAAAGTTTTCCTAAAATTATTTTTTTGTTTGAAATATCAATTTTAGATATAGCTCTCAAATTTTCAACACCGGCATCGTATAAAGGTTTATTTGTCCCCCATCCTAAAATCCATTTATAACAATTTGAATCATTTAAATAAAAATGAGCAGGTAAATTTATTATAAAAACAGAATCTTCTTTTATTGCTCTTTCAATTCTTAAATATGTGCCTTCAATTGTATTGTCTTGTTCAATATTAACAATCATGCAAGGTTCATTTAAAATAAAATCAAATGAAGTTGATTTTATTTTTTTTCCGGTACACGAAACTAATATTTGAAGTAATATAATTGTTATTAAAAATATTTTCATGTGTTTATGTTTTTTTAGACGCTGATTTACGCTGATATTTTATGATTTTTTTCGATCATAAGCTCATAACAAATCTGCGTCTATTTTATTTTTATCCGTTTTTTATTCAATATTTTTAATATGTTATTCTTGTTTAAAATCAAAGCAAAGATTGCTGTAACAATTAAAAAAATAATTGTGCCAATTACAATTGCCCCATTAATTTTGAATTTGTAAATAATAAAAGAAATAAAAATATTTAGAAAACCTCCAATTAAAACCAGTGAAAAGGCGAATTGCTTAAATTTATTAATACCATAAACTACTATAATAATTAAAATTGGAGCTATAAGAAATAGTATTCTATCAGTAAAGCAAGGCCATATCGGAATTAAAATGCTTGTAATAATACCTGTAAAAATAATACTTTTAAGAGCAATATTATGAGGTTGTTTCTTTAATATTTTCACAACTGTAACCATTCCTATAATAAATATAACCCAATACATATCTATAATTCTGAAAATTTGTTTAAGATTCGATAATTCAAAACTATCATGCTCAAATAATTTATACACTACATTAATTCTTTTAAAAACATTGTCGTTATAAAAATACTCTATCAGAAAAAATGATATAACAAAGGGAACTATAAATCCGATAAAAGATATTAGAAATTGCATAAACTTTTCTTTTAAGGAAAATGCATTAAACAAAATATACGAAAAAAGAAATATAAGCCCAATTATAGCACTTTCTTTAGCCAAACAACCTAAACCAATTATAAATCCAATTAGGACTAAATGCTTTAATTGTACAATTTGTTTTGAAAAGTATTTTAATGTTAAATAAATTGTAAATATTCCAAAAAACCAACCAGCAACATCCGACAAAACAAAAAGCGAATATATTGCAAACGGTTGACAAGTAACATAAACCAACATTCCTAAGTATGCTGTTTTATCATCTTTAAAAATTAATTGAATTATCTTGTAAATATAAAAACCGCTTAAATAGAAAAAAATAACATTCTGAAATATAAACACATATTTTGGGTGAACATAAGTGATAAATTCAATAAATCCGGGCAGAATTAAAATGAGAGGTTTAGTTAAACGCGATTGAAAATCGTAACCGCCATCTAAACCAAATAAAAGTCTGGCTCCGCCAATAAAACTCGGAGTGTCGAATTGTTCCCAACGTAAAAAATCGAATAAAAACCAATAAACTATCGCTAAAATTGTGAGTGTAAAAAATACTTTTATGTTTGTTCGCATGAATTACTTATAAAAACTTGAAACCCGAAACCTGAAACCAAAAACTATTTTTAACAATAAACAGTGAACAGTAAACAGTGAACTTTTTTGAACAGTGAGCAATGAACTTTTTTGAACAATAAACAAACCCGAAACTTTAAACTCGTAACTATTTAGTGCCTGTCCATAAAGTCAGAGTCTGAACTATAATGTTCGAGTTTGAGGCATGCGAAGTTTTGAAAATCTCACTGCCTTCGTTTGTGTCTTCACAAACGATTTGCAATCTCTTTTTGAGCATATAATATGCACGCTTTGTTTGTGAGGACACAAACAATGGCGTAATGTAAATGACTGTTTTCAAAACGAGTATAACGAAAAAATCGGACATTATAGACAGACACTATTTAAAGTTTACTCCCTAAAACGCAAGTCTTTTTAAAATGTTTTGTTTTTCCATTTAAATTAAAAACCTCAACAAAAACGACATACATACCAATTGATGCTTTGTGATTATAATCATTTAAGCCGTCCCAAGTAAAATATCCTTCAACAGCAAGCATTTCGTTAGATATTAAAGATTTAATTTTTCTGCCACGTGCATCAAAAATAGTAACATTAGCCACATAGCCGGGTTCGTCAAATTTGTAACGGATGTTAAGTAAATCATTAAATCCATCGTTATCGGGCGAAAAAACTTCCGGCTCTATTGTTATTTCACCATCAAAAGTTTCGAATTGTGCATATTGTGAATTTTTATAACCGGGTGTTCCAAAGCCAGCACTTTCGGCGGCAGAGTGCCAGTTCTTTGTATCTTGTGTAGGTAAATCAGGATGGATTCTTTCTAATGAAACTCCCTGAAAAGAATTTAGCAATTGAAACTGCATGCTTTCGGTATAGCTTAAATCATCAACTATTTGAAGCGATTTATTTACAACAGTTACCCTTCCGTCTGCACTATTGTACGAAGGCATTTTATCCATTTGTATAAAAACTTTTTTACTTGGATAAGAATAAAAAGGATAAATTTTATTTGGGTCGGTTGATAAAACTACGTAATTGTCAGGAAACAAATAAAAACCATCAGTCGTAATTGAATATGATAATGTATCTGCATCTCCAACAATATATAATTTTGCATCTTTTAAATCATAAATTTTTGATGAATTATTGTACAACTCAATATAATCGGTACCACCGGTATAAGGATTAAAAAGTACTTCGTTAATTATAAAACTCATTGTATCAATTGAATCGGGAATTGCAAACGTAGCTTTATTGAAAGTTGTTACAAAATTATCCGCACAATCTTTAAGTTGACCAATAACTGAAACTTCGTAAATGGTATCTTTTATAAAAGTTTGATTAAATGTAAGTTTAACTTTTTTCTTTGCTAAATCAGTAAAAACAGCAGTTAATGGTGAACCAATTCCATGATTTACAGTAAAGTCAGCAATATTTAAGGTGTCGTTTGCAAATATTGTTTCGCTAAATGTTAGTAACAAAGTGTCGGGTAAAGTTAAAATTGCTCTGAAAAGTTCAGGATTAATATTATCGGGATTAGAATGATAAGCAGAATTTATTTCCCCCGGTGTGCCGCCTTTAGGGTCTGATGAAGCGGTCCAGTTTGCATATTCTCCACAAGGGTTCATTGGGTCAATTTGTTCTAAACTCCAACCGCCATTATCTTTATTTGTACTTCGGTACCATGTATCGGAATATTCAATATAAGATATTAGTTCACCTTCATTGTTTTTTAAAATAATAGATTTCCCAGCATCTACCAAAGCTGTTGAAGATGAAATAATTCCGACTGTATTTCCGTATGGTTGCAATAAGGCTTGGTTTGCTTGAGTACATAAAATTAAATAATCGTTTGCAGGAATTTTTACTGAAGGAAAAACATCTGTACTTGTGCCAATTGTTAAAGTCCAATTTGTTAAATTAATATCATAAACCGAACGGTTGTATAATTCGATGTATTCAGCATCAGGCAATCCAATAACTGGTGTTGGGTTTGCCATAATTTCATTTATCTGGACATCAAACGGAACAGCTTTGTACCATATAAATTGTTCAGTTACAGGAGTTTGAATTGTGTTATCTGAAAAATCTTTCAGGTTTGATGCAATTATTGTGTATGTTGTTCCGGTAACGAATGGAGTAGAAAAAGTTAAATGAATTATTTTATAATCCATTGCATCACGAGTAATAGAAGATGGCTTTCCAATACTATTATTTACAATATAATTTAATGTATCCTGAGCAGTGCTTAACGAAATTCCTTCGCTAAAATTTAAGTCTAAATGAAGCGAATCAATTACTGATAAACTTACAAAAGCAGGTGGAATTGTGTCTATCTGAATAGGACCACAATAAAAATCGTCGAAATAAAATTTATTTGTAGCATAAGAACTTGAATAATGACAGTATATACCAGTATAAAAGCCGTTAGAGAAAAATGAATTATCTGTTGCCGATGCCTGTAATTCGAAACTTGAACCTCCGGTTGGGTCGGCATAAACACGCCATACACCTGTGTTTGTTCTAATTACCTTAATTCTAACATTAGGGTTGGTTGCTACTAATCCATCTACACCTCTGCAAATTGAGGTAATGGTATTGCCCGATTGATAAAAAAGTTCGATTGCATCTGTTGATAAATTTTCGCCAATTTTTATAAAATAACCATGTAAACTATCTTTTAAATTTATGTTGTTACTAACTAAATAATATTTTATGAAATTATTGTCGGATGGTGCAAAATTTAAATTAATATATGCTTGCCACTCAATACTGTCAAGTTGTAGTGAAATCGGAGTAACTAAGGTTGATGTATCGTAAGAGTTTGACGTAGTTGTAAAAAGTTGAAGCTGGTATTGAGGACTGACAATAAAATCGCCGGTTTCGCCAAACCATGATGGATTGTTATTAAAATCGCCATCGGTAAACGATTCATTAAGAATTTGCCCAGCAGCCAAACAGTTTATTAAATTTGATGTTGCAGATGATAGAACTGAATTGTTATCTGTAACAGTTAAAGAAAAATATTCCAGAGTATCATAAGTTAAATCTGTCCAGTTATAAATTCCATTTGTTAGTGGAACTGATAGCCCTGTTAAAGAATTTAATGTTCCGTTTCCGATAGTTTTTTGTATTGTTATTTGATTTGTTGCACTTAAATCAATGTTGTTATTAATATCGGTTGCTTTAACAGAAACATTAAAATTTTGATTTGCCCATACGCTCTGTGGAGCAGTAACAAATTGCAATTTAGTTGCTGTAACATCAATTGTAAAAACGTTTGAAATAACATCAGATGCAAATGTTGTAAGAAAGCCAGAACCACTAATATCGCTACCCCAGCTTGGACTTATACTTGAAACATAAAACTGTAATTGCGAACCGTCAACAAGTCCGGTTTGGTTTAAATAAATTGAAAATGTTAGGTCGGCTGTTCCCCCATCTGCAATAATTAAATCGGTTGGCAAAAATGTTAAGGTTATGGTATTACTTGTTATAGTAGTTTGCTGAACCGTAACTGGTGTGGCTACATTTAAAACTGTAACTCCCTGAATTGCAGTTTGCCAGTTAGCTCCGTTTGCAGGATTGTAATTTTTTATTGTTATTGAAGTAATTTTTGTTGGAAGTAAATCGCCTGAGCCAGCATCGTTTACAGTTGTTTTAAATACTAGAACTGCAGCAGAAGAACTTGTTGCTAAAGATGAAATGCTTCCTGCTGCAATTTGTGTTACAGGGTTCTGAATGTATGAATCGTTGTTATTGGGGTTGGCTTGAGAAACTATTCCTGTAATATTTAAAGTAGCGTCATTAATTCGCCAATTACCTGTACCTCCTTCTGCTCCATATCCATACCAACGAAAATAAATTGTATCGCCCGAATTTGCAATAATATTTAAACCTGTAATATTTCCAACTCGTTCTAAATCGTCATCGGGAACATTTACAGTTGCAATTGTAACTGGTGATGTAAAAATAGAATCAAACGCATATTGAACTTCGTAAGTGTGAATCCCAGTTAAAGAACGACGTTCACCAAAATTTAATGCTTGAATTGTTAATTGATAACCAACTGCAGGTGAAATATAAATTTGGTAATAATCGTTTAAATCAATTGTAGTTGTTGACCATCCCGTTGCATAAGCACCAGTTGAGCCATAAGTTATTGCGTTAATACCAGGTCCACCAATAAAATTTCCTGCAACTACATTTGCACTTACTTGTGTGGGTGTACCATTTGTTAATAAATCCCAAGCTGCAATTTGTCCAAAACTATAAATTGAACACAGTGAAATTAAAAGTCCTATTATCAGTAATTTATGTATATTCATAATATAAAAATATTTGATAAAAGTACGAAAAAATAATTAACGCAAAGAATAATCATAAACAATCAGCGTAAATCAGCGTCTTAACCAAAAACTATAAACCCAAAACTTCAAACTATAAACCCAAAACTTCAAACTATAAACCCAAAACTTCAAACTATAAACCCAAAACTTCAAACTATAAACCCAAAACTTCAAACTATAAACCCAAAACTTCAAACTATAAACTTAAAACTTCAAACTATAAACTATAAATTCATAAATAATCAGCGTCTAAATCAGTTAATTTTACTCAACAATCTTCATCTCTGTTCTGCGGTTTAATGCACGCCCATCGTCGGTATCATTTGTTGCAATAGGCAATGTTTGTCCAAAACCTTTGTATGTTAACCTTTCTGCTTTAACTCCATTTTTAATCAGATATTCGTAAACGGCTTTTGCTCTTCTGTTAGATAAATCGAGATTATGTGCGATGTTGCCTTTGTTGTCGGTATGCCCGCTAATTTCTACTTTTATTGATGAGTTAATATTCATAAATGAAATAAGTTTTTTAAGTTCGGTTTGCGAGTTGTTTTTTAAATTTGATGAGTCGGTTGCAAAAAATATATTGTTTAAAATTATTTTGCTCCCTTTCATTATTTTATCAAGAGGTATATCTTTTTCGTAAGGTTTTTGCTGCGAATTTGTTATAGTCAGATTTATATTTTCTGAATAAAACATATATTTTTCAGTCGAAACAAATAAGCCATAATTTTTGCCGGGACTAATGCAAATTAAAAATGTTCCATCAATTGAGTCGCTATACGATTTTGTTATACTTTTGCCCGTTGTTAAATCTTTTAATTCAAATTCAGCTTTAATTGCTTTTTTTGTTTCTTTATCAAAAACTTTTCCTTTTAAATAAGTAACCGATTCTGGTTGTGCATCTTTATATAAATCAAAAACATATAAATCCTGTAATCCTTGTCCACTTTTCCGCGATGATGTTATATATGCTTTATTGCCCTTTGCATTAACAATAAGCCCAATTTCATCTTTTGTAGTATTTATAGGATAACCAAGATTTTTAGGTTCCGACCACTTTCCTTCTTCATCTAATTTTGAAACAAAAATATCGAAACCGCCAACGCCCCAATGTCCGTTTGAGCAGAAATACAGAGATTTGTTATCGGGATGAATAAAAGGTGAAGTTTCGGCATCGCTTGTATTAATAACATTACCCAAATTAACTGGTTTTGTCCATTTGTTATTGTCGTTTAAAGTGGTTTTCCAAATGTCCGATTGCCCATATCCTTCTTCGCGTTCGCTTGTAAAATAAAGTGTTCTGCCATCTGAAGATAAACTCGGTTGCGATTCCCAACTCAATGTATTTACAACTTTTCCCATATTTTTTGCAACTGTCCAGTTTCCATTAATATTTGTTGAAAAATATAAATCACATTGACCAAATCCATCATTTCTGTTGCATGCAGCAAAAACCATTAATTTGCCATCGCCCGAAATAGTTTGAGCACCTTCGTTCTTTTTTGTATTAACATTCCCGGGAATTGGTTTTGCAGTAGTCCAGCCACCTCCATACCAATTACTTATATAAAAATCTTCCTGTGTATTATCCGAACTGGGGTCGGCACCTTTATACTGGGGAACTTTGCGTGTAAAAACTACTGTTAGCTCATCGGGCGATAAATAAGGATAATATTCATCGCAATTTGAATTAACATCTTTACCTAAATTTTGAGGGTTAAATGGAACTGGTTTCGCAATTAAATCCAATGAAAAATCACATTTTTTAATTTGTTCTTCTGCCATTGATTTTAGTTCAGGTTTTGTAATCTTTGTTTTTAAAAACAACTGGTAATTTTTTTTAGCATTCTCAACATCACCCAAATACATTAAACTATTTGCAAGTAATAAGTACGAGTTTGGATACGATTGGCTGCAATTATCAACGCATTTTTGGTAAACAGGAATCATATCGTTGTAATTGCTTGAATTATAATATAATTCGGCAAGCAGTAAATATGGTTCTGCATAAGTGCTGTCATCTGTAATTAATTGTTTTAAAGTTCTTTCGCAATTTACTATATCACCTTTTAAATATAAGTTATATGCCGAGTCATATTTTTCTTTATAATACTTGTTTTTCTGGGCAAAACAAAAGGCAAAAAGAAAAATAAAAGTTAAAAATAGAAAAAATTTTATTAACATAAAGACCAATTTTTTAATTTACGAATTTAATAATTAAAAAATGGCATTAAAATTATTTAGCCATTATTTTTATTTCAAAAAAATAAATTGAATTTGTAATTTTAAAAAAAAAATATTAAGTTTGCTTAAATTTTAAATTAAAACAATGAAAACAATAAAAAGGTTAACATATCTTGTTATATTAATGATATTCACATCATTACTAATTGTTTCGTGTAATAGTAATTCAAATTCAACAGTTGAAGATAAAACTGATTCTACTGAAACTGATTTACTTTCAACCGATGAACAAATACCCGATATAGTATATCAGATACCATCGCCCGATGAGTTATTTAGCTTGATAAAAAATTCTGGTTGTAAGTACAAGGACGATTTACTTAACTCCGAAAAAACAAGTTACGAATCGAAAACCTCGCAAGAGTTAAATTTGGGAATATACGCAGCCGACCTCGCTTACCTTGCTTCTTTCGAGAAATTTCAGCAATCGCTTAAATATTTTAGTAAAGTAAAAAGCATGTGTGACCAAATGGGATTATCTACTGCCATAGGTAGCGATATGTATAATCGTTTAGAAAAAAATATGTCGAATACCGATTCTTTACTTGATATTACTAATAACTCATATTATGATATAATTCAAAAACTTGAGGAAACCGGCAATAGTAAATCTTTAGCTTTAATAATTGCAAGTGGCTGGGTTGAAAGTATGTATATAGCTGTAAATCTTGTAGGAAAATATTCTGAAACCAATGAGAACATCCAAAGAATAGCAAGCCAAAAAATTACTTTTAATAATTTACTTTTAAATCTTGATAAATATAAAGACGAGCAAGATGTGTCGGAGCAAATAACAAATCTTACTAAAATTAAAAATATTTACGAACAAATTAAAAAAGAAACTGTTGAACAAAAAGCAAATACAAATATTGATACTTTAAAAGTTGTTATTGGTCAAAAAAGTAAATATATTTTTACAAAAGATTTGTTTGAATCATTTAAGAATGAAATTACCGCTCTTAGAAATCAAATTATTAAAATGTCTTAAATTAAATAGCTATGAGAAACAAAATATTACTTATTATATTATTTACAATTCCATTTACAGTGGTTTCGCAAAATTGTGTCGAGTTTTTATCAGTTCAGAGAACTGGAATAAAATATCCTTGGAAATATGATGCACAAAGCAAAGCAGGTTTCTTTACAGCAGGAAAATCGTCTCAACTAAATATTGTTTGTAATGAGGGGAAAGACTTTAAAATATCGTTTTTAGCATCATCAGCTATATTGAAATTTATCAGCATTTCTGTTACCGACGAAAGTGGTAAAGAGTTTTATACTTTAGGCGTAAGCGAATCAAAGAAAAAAGACCTTGACTCGAAAAAGCAATTTATGCTTTCGTTGCAAAATCAAAAAGTTAATATTAAAACCGGGAAAAAACGTATTGAGCTTGATGCTGATATTAACAAGTTAACTTTGGAAATTAATAAATATCAGGAAGAAGTTGATAATGCTACATATAGTCCTAAAACTTTTTTTGAATTTACTCCTGCCGAAACTGTAAATCTGATTATTAATATTAGTGTAAATGAAGCCTCAACAGGAAAAGGTTGTATAGGTGCTTTAATATCAAATAAAAAAGCCGAGAAATCGGGCTTCTAAATTAAAACTGAATTTTATACAGCAAACGGGATAAATTTCCGCATTTTATGAATACAAAAAGGTATAGAGGTATAAGGTATAGCCCAAAATCTCAAATTCCAAACTCCAAATCCCAAGTTTGGGGCTTGAGATTTGGGACTTGGATTCTTGGAACTTGGGTTCTGCGGGTTATACCCTATACCCTTATACCATTTACCTGAAACCCAGATGTAATAATTTAACCCGTTCAAAGTATAGTATGTTTCAAAACAATAAATTTGTATATAAACAGTTTTAAAGATATAAATTTTCATAATTTATTACGTTGAGTTAATATTTTGTATATTTGCATATAAAATTTATTTATCATGAAAACAAAATTAATTGCAATAATTTTAATTGCGTTCACAGTCTCTGCTTTTTCTCAACAAAATAATGATGTAGTTACTGGTAAAAAATATTCAAAAGCATTTGGTGTAGGTGCTGGTTTTACTACAGGTGTGGGTTTTTCGTTTAGATATTTTCCAAAAAAATATGGCGTACAAATTAATGCTGCACCTTATTATAACAATTATGGAAGCGAAGTGTTTGTTAGTTCAGGAGTTACACTTTTATATAGTATAAATGAGAATAAAGTAAGTAATTTTTATGCTTATCTTGGTAATCACTATTTGTATTCAAAATTAAACCAAGAAGCTTATGGTTACGACCCTTATGGATATAACAATTATTATTATAATAGAAAAGTGACACGCGAATATCTAAATTCGGGAATAGGTGTAGGAATAGAATTTCATTCTCAAAAACGTATTACTCTTAATTTAATGGTTGGTTATGCCCAATACGAAAGCTTTAAGAGTTTATTTTTTACTGCCGAAACTGCTCTTTATTATAGGTTTAATTAGTGTCTGTCCATAATGTCCGATTTTTTCGTTATACTCGTTTTGAAAACAGTCATTTACTACAGTAAACTCCTTGGTTTTCAAAACTTCGCATGCCTCAAACTCGAACATTATGAATCAGACACTGACTTTAAAGACAAACACTAATTAGTGTCTGTCTATAATGTACGATTTTTTCGTTATGCTTGTAAATAAATTATTCGCTTTGCTCATTAGATCGCGGAGTTTACACTGAGTTTTGCGAATGTGCGAAGTTCTTCGCTAATCACTCAGAATGACAAAACAATAATCGCATGCCTCAAACCCGAACATTATAATTCAAACAAGACTTTACAGATATATACCAATTAAAATTTATTATTCTTCTTTTGGCTTAAAAAATTGTATTTTTACAATTAATTTTAAAAAATCTTTTTTTGCTAAAGTTATTTAAACGCACAACCGAGTCCGATGATGAACTTATCGAACAATATCGCCGAACACATAATTCGGAAATTGTTGGACGTTTATTTGAAAGATATGCCTCGTTTGCATTTGCTATCTGCATGAAATATGTGAAAGACAAAGAAATATGCCGCGATTTAACAATGCAGGTATTTGAAAAGTTACTTGATTTATTACTTCGTTTCGAAGTAAAATATTTTAAATCGTGGCTATATCAAATAGTTAAAAACCAGTGCTTAATGTATCTCCGAACTGAAAAAAAACTATTTAAAGATGCAAATCAATTTAAAAATGACCAACAATCATTTATGGAAAATGAAAATGTTTTGCATCTTGAAGAAAAAGACGAAAAAGAAATTAACCTTGAAAAATTACCTGAAGCCATGAACTCACTTTCCGAAAATCAACGAATTTGTATCGAACAATTTTATTTAAAAGAAAAAAGTTATTCAGAAGTTTCCAAAAATACCGGATTTACATTAAACGAGGTAAAAAGTTTTATACAAAATGGCAAACGAAATTTAAAAATTTATTTAACTTCGGTACATGCTTAATAAAATAAACATATCATTCAATAAAACAGATTGTTTAAGCGAACAAATGCTTAAAGATTATCAGGCAGGGCTTTTATCAAAAGAGCAAATTCGCATGGTTGAACTTCATTTAGCCGATTGCGAAATGTGTAATGATTATGTAGAAGGACTTTCTTTGCTCTCAAATTCAAATGAACTCGAAACAGAATCTCAAATAATTATAAATAAGATTAATAAAAAAAATACAAAAAAAAATAAAATTTGGCTTTTTGCAGCAGCAGCTTCCATATTTATTGCGATTTCACTTTCAAGTATAATTTTATTTTTCCCTTCAAAAAATAAATATATTGCCGATAATTCTATAAATATTTCTCAAAAAAATGATACTCCTAACGAAACAAAACCGCTAGAAGAATTGAGTTGGAAAAAAGATGAAAGCGAAGCTGCTGTTGATAAAATAAGCGGAAAAGAACAAAGCAAAATCATCGAAAAATCAGCTTTAATTGATAAAACAAAAGGTACAGGTGAAGGAAACTTGCAAGAAGATAGTAAACGAAACGGCAGCAATTACAGAACAGAAATGTCGGGTGAGGTTATTTCGCAACAAAGCAAAGAACAAAATCAGGTGATTGTTTCAAATAATATTGTAACAGTAAATGATGAGAGTAAAGGAATTGTTGGAGATATTGTTACGAAAGAATCGCTTAAAACTGAAACAACTACTTCAAAAGTATTAGCCGAAGAAGATATGGAAAGGCAAGTGAAAAAAGAAGACGAAAATGTTTCATTTCTTGCAAAATCAGAAAGTAATAAAGATAAAAAAACTGAAGAAAAAATTACAAAAAGTCCAAATAAAAATGCACCTGCTTCAAATGAACAAAACGTAGTTGTTTCAGGTGCTACTGCTGGTTATGTTGATAATTCTTCGGACCTTGATGATGCTAATTATTATCTGTCAAAACAAAAAACTGATTCGGCAATTGTTTTAGCTTTGCGAGGTGCAAATTCACCTAACGACTCAATAAAATGGAAATCGAAGTTGCTGTTAGCCAAAGCATATCTTGCCTCAGGTGAAAAAGAAAAAGCAATTGAACTTTTTAAGGAAATTAAGAAAAATTCAAAAGCAAGATTTAAAAAAGAAGCACAGAAAGAGTTGGAAAAGCTCGGTTATTAAACCAAAAATCTTTTAAAATGATTATAAGCAAACGGTTAGAATTTTAAATTCTATTAAACTGAAATTATTAAATTGATGGGATTGGTAACCAAATATAGTTTTATATCATCCGATAGCTATCGGTTCTGAACGAAGTGAAGAACTTAGCGAAGCGCTCTCACGAACACCTTGAAATAAAATTAAAATGTGAGTAATCTATTTCACTCTCAAGAATAAATGTTTCGCTAATCTCTCAACATGACAAAAAAACGAAACTGAAACTTAAAACTATAAACCAGAAACTATATTGCAGGGTAAACTGTATTAAAAAGAATTAAAATAACAATTTAACCATTTTTATATATGCTGATTTGTTATAATTCCTAATATAAAAAAAATTTTCAATGTTAAGCATTGAAAATTTTTTGTGACCTCGGTGGGATTCAAACCCACAACCTTCTGATCCGTAGTCAGATACTCTATTCAGTTGAGCCACGAGGCCAATGTGCAAATATAATCAATTTTTAGATTTGAAGATTAAGAAAAATAAATTATTTCTTTCTCTTCTGTAAATACTGATAATCAATGTAATATATTGCCTTTATTGAAAAAGTATTCCTTTGTGGCTGCTCAAAAGTGTTTGAAAAATTATCTTTAAAATTATTAATTATTATATTCGAATCATTTGTTATTTCCTTTTTCCAAACAAAACTTAAATTGCTGCCTGGTGCAAATTGCCAACTGCAAACAAAATCAATATTAAAAGCATTGTAGTTAAAATTTTGTTTATAATCGTAATTAAGCTCTGAAAGACCACCATCATCAGTTAATTTATAATATTGGTCGTAAATTCCTTTCGACCAATAATGCCTTACATTAATACTAATAGACAAATCGTTAACAACAATATATTTGCCAGTAAAAGTATTTGTAATTGTTGTTATATCGCGATTACCAAATATTATTGTATCTTGTGTTGATGCGTTTGTCCATCCCTTTTCATTATCATTATTAATATACGAAAAGGAATATTTAACCAACAAATGATTAGAAACTCTAATAATTGGAGTTAATGTAAAACCCTTATAAGTTTCATTAAAGCCCGAAATTCGGGAATATGAAAACTCACCATCTAAAGCAAAAGTTTTGCGGTAATCGGACGAACAACCTAATACAACACTTTGTCCTTTTTTTCTTCTAAAATACCTTCCATTAACTCGTGGTTCATAGTAATCGTAATTATCATAAAGTGTTACATTATAATTTCCCCATGCGCTTAAATAATTCAAAAAAGTACCCCAAACACCATAGTTAAATCCTAAGTTTGAAATATGTTTTTCGGAATAATAAATTGAATTCCAAAATGACAAATTGTTGTGCAGTTCTCTAATTTTCCAAAATGGCTCATATATATTATAACTTGCCCAAACTCCATTACCCATATTATTATTGTACAATGTTATTCCAACATCATTTGCATTGTAGTTTTTATCCAATAATGAATGATTTAATCCGAATTGAAATTTACCGCTTACCTTTCCTGCATCAATACTATACTTTAACCCGGGTTTTGATATTTCAGAATTTACTGGTTTTGCTCCTTTAAAATAAAACTGACTATAACCACCCGAAGTAGTTAGCGACCATGTATTTGTTTTATCAACAAGGTTCAAGCCAGCCGCTGTAACATTAGAGTTATAATATTCTTTATTGCGTAAAAAATTCGAGTTTGAAACAAATACTGAACTATTGTTTTTTAGTGCCTGGTCTAATACTAAAATATTATAATTTGCCCATGGTTCAGTTAAAATTCGCCTTGTACTTCCATCAGCTTTTTTTATTGTACCCCATGTGTCATTTGTTATAGCATTAAAAAAACCTATTGCCAATCCATTTTTATTTCTTCCGGATATTTTTGTTGCATTGAGTAATTGGGTTTGCGATGGATTTTTCTTAATTGTTTCGCCACTATCTAAATAAGTTTCGAGAGAATCAAATTTTAAAGGAGTGTGCCCTATTCGTCTGGAATAAAATAAATTACCTTTATTAAATAAGTCAACTGCTTCGTTAAAAAAAGGTCGTTGTTCGTTATATACAGTTTCGAAAGCAGTCAAATTTTTCACTTTGTTATCAGATTGAACCTGGCTAAAATCGGGCATTAAAGTCATATCTAATGTAAAGCTTTCATTTATGCCATATTTCAAATCTAAACCACCGGCAAACGACCATGAGTTATTTGAGTTTTTCCAGGCATCGAATTTGTAATTTTCGAGCCCACCAGAAATATAAGGATTAAACGACAATCGCAATGGTGCATGAATATTTTGTAACCCTTTTAATTTTCCCCAGTAAACCAAATCGTTTTGCGCACCTTTTATTAATAAAGCCCAATAATTTGTTTCACGATTTCGTCGGATATTTCTGAAAATTTCCATTCCCCATGTTTGAATCTCTGTTTTAGGAAAACGTAAAGCTGAATATGGGATTTTGTATTCTGCCACCCATCCATTATTTGTAATTTTTGTTTTACTTTCCCAGACAGCATTATAAGTATCATCAAATTCGCGACTATCTGCCTGTACACCTGATGAATAAATCATAAAAGTGTAAGCATCAAGCTGATTGTTATATGTGTCGAATTCTATTCCGAAATAATCGGCATTCAAATTCTCATCATCGCGGTTTCCTAATTGTTTTAAAATGCTGTCGGGATTTGAGTCGAACATTGTTGCAAAAACGTAAATTGCAACATCATCATATAAAATTCTGACTTCTGTTTTTTGAGTTGTTGCAACATTATACTTTGGAGTATATTGAATAAAATCTGAAATTGGTTGAGCAGAGTTCCAAATTTCATCTATTATGCCATCAATTTTAGGAGGTGTTACAGTTCGGGTTGCAAAAGCAACTTTAGTTGTATCAGCCGAAAATACTGAATTTAAGTAAAGTGTTAAAACAAATAATAGAATAATACGCATATTAACGCATATCAATTATTGCTTTTCTATCAGGACCCACAGAAACCAATATTACCGGAACTTTAACAAAGTCCTCAACAAATCGGATGTATTCTAAAAGTTCTATTGGAAGTTCACTTTTATTTCTTATTTTAGATATATCCGATTTCCAACCTTTAAAACTTGCAAAAACCGGACTTATGTTTTGTGATAAATCGTAAGGAATATTTTCAATTATTTTACCATCAATCGAATATGAAACCGCTACCTTAATTTCATCAAAATCGTTTAAAACATCAGCTTTAGTCATAATTAAACCTGTAACACCATTGAGCATTACCGAATATTTTAAAGCAACCAAATCGCACCATCCGCAACGGCGTGGGCGACCAGTTGTTGCACCAAACTCATTTCCAGTTTTACGAAGCTGCTCACCTACCTCATCGTTTAATTCTGTTGGAAACGGACCACTTCCAACTCTTGTGCAATATGCTTTAAATAAACCAAATACGTTTCCGATTTTTGACGGAGCAATACCCAATCCTGTACAAGTTCCTGCACAAACAGTATTTGATGAAGTTACAAAAGGATAAGAGCCAAAGTCAATATCTAACATACTACCTTGGGCACCTTCGGCAAGAATTTTTTTGTTTTGGTTAATCAGTTTATTTACTTCAATTTCACTATCAATAAAAGTAAATTTCTGAATTATTTTTATAGCTTCGAACCATTTGTTTTCTTCCTCGTCTAACTGAAATTTAAAATTAAGCATATTCAAAATCTGAATATGTTTAATTCTAAGTTCGTTATATTTTTCTTTAAATTTCGGGGATAAAATATCGCCAATTCTTAATCCGTTTCTCGAAATTTTATCGGTATAAGTTGGTCCAATACCTTTAAGTGTGGAACCAATTTTAGCAGAACCTTTTTCGGCTTCATAAGCGGCATCTAACAAACGATGCGTTGGTAAAATTAAATGAGCACGTTTGGAAATCAATAAATTTTTATAAATATTCGGACAATGTGGTGAAAGTCCATCAATTTCGTTTTCAAAAATAATTGGGTCAATTACAACGCCATTACCAATAATATTTATGCAATCGTTTCGAAATACACCCGACGGAATAATATGTAAAACATGTTTCCGACTTTCAAATTCGAGAGTATGACCGGCATTTGGACCACCCTGAAAGCGGGCAATAACTTCATAACCGGGAGCAAGAACATCAACAACTTTTCCTTTACCTTCGTCGCCCCATTGCAAACCTAATAAAACATCAACATTCATAATATTTTTAGTAATTTTATATTAAAATTTTAAAGTTTTAAAAGTAGTAATTTTATTTAATTTACAATATGATTGAAATATTAAAATTATTCATAAGTTTGTAAATGAGAGTATGAATAAAAGAAAAAAAATTATAGTAGTTGGTGCAGGTTTTGCAGGTGTTCAATTTGCACGAAAATTAGATGAAAGATTATTTGATATTCTTTTAATTGATAAATTAAACCACCATCAGTTTCAGCCATTATTTTATCAGGTTGCTACTTCGCAAATTGAACCATCAAGTATATCTTTTCCTTTAAGAAATATATTTAAAAACAAATGGAATGTTCAAATAAGAATGGCAGAAGTAACTGAAATAAACAAAAGCAAAAACGAAATTGTAACAGACATCGGAAATTTTAAATACGATTATTTGGTAATTGCAATAGGTTGCAAAACAAATTTTTTTGGCAATAACGAGATTGAAAAATATGCTTTAACATTAAAATCAACTTATGATGCTATAACAATTCGTAATAACATACTTACAACTTTCGAAAATATTATTTCGTCGAACAATAAATATGGTTTTCTTAATCTTGTAATTGTAGGTGCCGGTGCTACTGGTGTAGAGTTAGCAGGTTCGTTTGCCGAAATAAAAAAAAATGTGCTTCCAAAAGATTATCATGGAATAGATTTTACAAACTTCAAAATAATTTTAATTGAAGGAAGTAAAAACACATTAAATAACATGAGCGAAAATGCAAAAAAAGCTTCAATGAAATATCTTTCTGCAATGGGTGTAACAATAATTACCGAAACATTCGTAACAAAGTATGATGGCGAAACTGTGGTTTTAAGTAATGGAAATGGAATTAAAACAAAAACTGTTATCTGGGCGGCTGGTGTTTGCGGAAATAAAATTAAGGGTATTTCCGAAACTTCAATTACAAAAAGTGAAAGAATAAAAGTAAATCGTTATAGCAAAATAAAAGATTGCGAAAACATTTTTGCTTTAGGTGATATTGCTTTTATGGAAACTCCAAAATATCCCAACGGACATCCGCAGGTTGCAAATGTTGCAATTAATCAGGCAAAATTATTAGCAAAAAACTTAAAAGCTATTGAATCCGATAGCAATCGGACTAAAAAGCAGCTTAAAGAATTTGAATATAAAGATTTAGGTTCAATGGCTACCATTGGGAACAACAAGGCAGTGGTTGATTTGCACTTTGTTAAATTTAATGGTTATTTTGCATGGTTTATTTGGATGTTTTTGCACTTAATGTTAATTTTAAGCGTTAAAAACAAATTAATTATTTTTATTGACTGGACATGGAAATATATAACAAAAGATACATCTTTAAGACTTATTTTAGTACATCCTAAAAAATAAATTTCTATAAATTGTTTAATATTAAAAAAAATAATATTTTTGTATAAAATAATTAAATTTTGCAACTACTTATATTAATTACTTAAAATTAAAAAATCATGAAAACATTAACACTTTTTATTATGTTATTTTGCAGTTGTTCGTTGTTTGCACAAAATAATGGAATGTATTTTTGGCAAAGTTATGATAATTACATTATTACACCAAACAATTCTGCTATTAATGTTACTAATAATTTTTCTATTGAGTTTTGGACATTGCCTAATAAAATTACAGGATTGACTGCTATTTTACAGGAAGGAAAATGTAGCAATTCTACCACGTCTTACAGTGTAATATTTAGGCCCGACAGTACACTAAATTTTGTTTTTAATTGCAATGGTAACTGTACCAATAGTAATGAATATAAATGTAGTACAAAAGTTTTACCTGGTGCATGTCTTCATGTTGCTATTAGTTATTCATCTGCAGGTGTTAAAATCTATTTTAATGGTTTGCTTCAACCTGGTCAATATACTACTGGCTCATATTGCGGTAATTTATATGTGAGCAGTCAGCCATTACTTATATCAACCTATAGATATTTTAATGAAACTTTGGGTGCATGGTACTATGGAATGTTAGATGAATTAAGAATTTGGAATAGAGTACTTACTCCTTCTGAAATTTTAGCGAATTACCAAGGTCCTTTAATTGGAAATGAAACTGGGTTAAAATTATATTATAAATTTGACACAAATATAACCGGACCAAGTGCAACTGTAACAAATTATGCAACAGCAACCGGCTCTGCACTTAATGGATTAACTTATAGCACTAACTCAACATCACCAAATACAATAACAGACCCTTGTTTTAATTATACTTTAGTAGAAGAAAATGTACTAGGTTCTGAAGGTTTTTCAATTTTTCCTAATCCAACAAACGGAATGTTTTTAATCAAAAGTAATATTGGTTTTAATGAAATTAAAATTTATAATGTATTAGGGGAAAATGTTTATTATGTTTCTGATTGTAAACAAATGAAATCAATCGAAATAAATTTATCTTATTATCCCAAGGGAGTATATTTTGTAGAAATTAACGATAACAATAAAATATATACTCAAAAAATACTGATAAAGTAAGCTATAAATGTTTGATTGAAAATTTTTATTTTCTATTTAGATACTGTTGTGATTATTAATAATATGGTGCTATAACTAGGCTTAAACCAATTGTTTTAAGTTTATTTCAGTAGCTGGAAAATAGATTTATTCCAAACAAAATTATGTAATAAAAAAGGAATAAAAGTCCTGCTTTACAACTTTCTTTATTCTAAAAATGAGGAGGGTAGGTTTTTGAAAAATTAGAAAATTTTAAAAAAGCATTATGATTATCAATTATTTATAATATTTATTAAAAAAATTTTACTTTTGTCGGTTAGTAGTGATAAAAAATATGAAATAAATATTGAAAAAAATCAAAATTACAACTTGATTTTTTATGGATTTCAGATATAAAATAAAAAATAATTTCGTAATATTGCGATTTATTTTCAAAAAACACTAAAGGGTTCTATGTGTTTACTGGGTATGTTTTTAAAAAATGAATTTAGAACTCTCTCAATGTATAAAAAATACATTATTAAAGATAAGGCAATGTACAAATGTGATTTAAATAGTTTGAAGCTACATTTATTAAAATTGAAAATACCCAGGTATTCTACAATAATTATTCATAGTAGTTTGTTTAGGCTTGGAATTATAGAAGGTGGTATAAATAGTTTGATGAATTGTATTAGAGAAGTTTTTGACGAAAGTTATACTATAGCAGTTCCTACATTTACATTTAAATACGTAAATACTCATTATTGGAGTTATGAGGAAACTAAAAGTGAAACTGGCATTTTATGCGAAAAAATTAGGAAATTAAATGGAACTTTAAGGTCAATTCATCCATTTCATTCAATTGCTGCTTTTGGACCTAATGCCGAATATTTAACAAACTCAATATGTGAATCTTCTTTTGGTGCAAATTCTGCTTTTGAAAAACTATATAAATTAAAAGCATACAACTTGTCATTAGGAAGTGAGTTTATTGGAGGAGCTACTTTTTGTCATTATGCAGAAGAATTACTTAAGGTACCTTATCGATTTTATAAGAATTTCCCAGGAGACGTAAGGAATATTAATGATGAAAAAGTTGATGTAAACTTTAAAATGTATGTGCGAATAATAGAAGAAGATTATCAATATAAAAATATATGGGAAGTATATTGGAAAGATGTATTAAAAAATAAACTAGTAATATATGGAAATTTTAATAATTATTCTCCTATATTTTTAATGAATATTTGCGATTCTCACGATTTCTTATACAATAGAATTTCAAAAAACCCATACTATGTTGCACAAAAAGTACAAAATATTAAAAAACAATGCAACTCCTCAGCGACATTGATTTAAATATAAGTGATAAATAATCAATAATTTGAGATAAAATATGTTGATAACTCGAAAAAATGTTAATAACTTTTTTGCTGTTCATTATCAGATAGTTAAAAATATATGTTATTATTTATTCTCATCATTTCCTTTTTTTTATGTTTTGAACTTGTTTATTTTCAATATATTAATCCACTGGGTAGTTATAAAACAATAAAATATGGATATTGTTAAAGTTAAAGAGATTGTATTAAATGCTTTAAATAATATTTTAACAGTAGTGCCTGTTGAACAGGGTTTTGAAATTGATGAAAGTACTTTATTATTAGCAGAAGGATCCATTATTGATTCATTAACATTAGTATCTTTAATTGTAGATATTGAAACTACTTATAGCACAGATTATAATATTGAAATATCATTGTCTGATGATAGAGCCATGACTCGAGAGATTAGTCCCTTTTTAAGCGTTTCCAAATTAGTTGATTATATTTATGAATTAATTAGTGAGAAATAATTAAAACTTTAAAAAATAAATTTGACAATTGTATTCAGAAAAGACAATATTAATAACTGGTTCAAGTAGAGGTGTTGGTTATGAGATTGCCAATCATTTTTTGAAAAATAATGCTATTGTAATTGGATTAAGTAGAGGAGTTTCTACTATTAACAATGCTAATTATCATCATTTTAGTGTTGATTTATCTAAGCCAGAAGAAATTATTGATTTATTTAAAGAAATTACAAAGCGTTTTAAAAAAATTGATATTGTTATAAATAATGCGGCAGTTTTAACATCACAATATTCAATGATAATTACTTTAAAAAATGCAATTGATATGGTTAATGTGGATTTACTTGCCGTTTTTTTAGTTTCAAGGGAGTCTTCAAAATTAATGCGAAAAAATACTTATGGACGGATAATAAATATTAGTTCAATGGCTGCAAGTCTTGAACCTGCTGGAGATTCATTATATGCTGCTTGTAAAGCAGGAATTAATACTTTGGCAAATGTTATGGCAAAAGAGTTCTCGACTTTGAATGTTACTTGTAACACTTTAGCAATAACTGCTTTTGAAACTGATATGTTAAGACAGCATTCACCAACTGCACAGTTGAAAATTAAGGAAATAATTAAGAATTTACCAATTCCAAGAATTGCAGAAAAAGATGATATTTTAAATGTAATTGATTTTTTCTCATCAGAAAGAAGTGGATATATAACAGCCCAAATTATTTATCTTGGAGGAATTAATTAATGGTATATTTAATAAAAAATAAGACTTTTTCTTCCAATACTTATTTATTAAGTGGTGAAAATGAAAAGCATTGCCTGATTATTGATCCTGGATTAGATGAATCTTTTATTGACAACCGGATACATGAACTTCATCTGACACCAGTTGCAATCATAGCCACTCATGGGCACTTTGATCATATTGCTGGAGTGACTTACTTTAAAGACACATACTCAATTCCTTTCTATATCCATGAAGCAGATGTTAAAATATCAAAATCTGCTAATTTTTTTTTAAAAATTGCAGGTATTAATCATAAAATCATAACGCCTACATACGATTTTTTATTCAAAGGCGAGCATGAAAAGATTACCATAAGCAATTTTAATTTGGATATATACAATTTATCGGGACATTCTAATGGAAGTATCGTAATTAAGTACGGTGATAATTTGTTTTCAGGAGATATTATTTATAAAAACAAACTGGGTTTTAATAATTTTCCAGGAGAGGACAGAGTTAAACTTAGAGAATCTGTAATTAAAATGTTTAAAATTTTCCCTGATAACTCAACAATATTTCCAGGTCATGGTGAATCGGAGTATTTGGGTGTTATTAAAAAAAATAATACAGATCTTTTAGATTTTTTGTATAAACGCTAAGACATTTATGACTGAATATGGCATTGGTATAATTGGTGTAAATCATTATTTGCCTGAAAACATACAGACTAATGAAGATTTATGTAAGGTTATGACAGATGTTACTCCAGAATGGATTATTTCAAAAACAGGTATAAAACAGCGATATATTGCAACCCAATCTGATTCGGCATCAAGTATGGCAACCGTTGCAGCAATAAAAGTTCTGACAGAAAAAAAAATACCTATTGACGAAGTGGGTTTGATAATAGTCGCTACTTTCTCTCCAGATTATATGTTTCCACCTGTTTCGGTAAAAATTCAAAAAAACTTGAACGCCAAAAATGCTCAAATCATAGATATTAATACCAATTGCACTGGTTTTATAACTGCATTGACTATCGCATCTGATAGAATGCTTATTGATGCTTCTGTTAAATACTCTTTGGTTATCGGAGTTGAGTTACATACACGATATGTTAATCCAAAAGATAAAGAAACAACTATTTTTTTTAGTGATGGGGCTGGTGTAGCTTTGTTAGGGAAAGTTCCTAAAGGATTTGGAATAATTAATTCTAAATTTCTTACAGATAGCTCCACTTATGAGTCAGTGCGATTTCGTGGTGGTGGGTCAAGTTTTCCATTTGCGAACCGTAGTTTTTCACAAGAAATTGATTTCATAGAAATGAACGGATTGGCTACGTGGAAGCAGGCTATCACAAATTTACCTATTGTTATCAATAATTTATGCGAAAAATCTTCGTTAAAAATTGAAGATATAAATTTCTTCTTGTTTCATCAAGCAAATCTTAATCTAATACAATATGTAATGGCGAAGCTGAAAATACCTTTGGATAAGACTTATACTAACGTTGAAGAAATAGGGAATACTGGCTCTGCAAGTGTTGGAATTGCACTTAGTGAAGCAATGACATTTGGGAAAATAAAATCTGGTGACATAGTTTTATTGGCTGGCGTTGGTGCAGGATTTAATTTTGGTGCTAGTGCTTGGAAATTTATTTAAAAATTAGTAACTTATTTAAATTAATATTATTCATGAAATATAATGACATTAAAATAGGAGATAAAGAGAAATTAAATCATATTATCACTATTGAAGATATTGAAAAATTTGTTGAATTAACAGGCGACGACAACAAATTGCATGTAGATGAAAAGTATGCAAGCAAAACTAATTTCAAGAAACCTGTTGTTCATGGTATGCTTGGTGCTTCATTTATTTCAACAATTATTGGCACAAAACTTCCTGGCGATGGAGCATTGTGGTTTTCTCAATCGCTTGAATTTTTATTGCCTGTAAGAGTGGGTGATACCTTAACTATTTATGCAGAAGTGATAAAGAAAAATGATAAAGAAAAAATTGTTGAATTAAAAACAAATATTTATAATCAAAATAAACAAATAGTTACAAGCGGTTTTGCAAAAGTTAAAGTTATTGAACCTGAAGTATTAGTTTCTGAAAAAACTGAAAATATAGAGATTAAAGATAAAGTAGCTTTAATTATTGGAGGAACAGGAGGTATTGGTCGTGCTACATGCATTCAACTTGCAAAAGATGGTTTTAATATTATTATTCACTATAATAAAAATAAAGCACTTGCTAACGAAATTAAAGCTGAAGTTGAAAAACTTAATAAGAAAGCGACTACTATAAAAGCGGACATTCTTAACGATTTGGAAATTAAGGAAATGGTAACAAAAGGTTTAAGAACTTTTGAACAAATTAATGTTGTTGTTAATTGTGCTGCTACAACAATTGCAAATATAAAAATTCAGGATTTATTATGGTTAGACTTTTTAAAACAACTCGAACTAAATATTAAATCAACTTTTTCTATAGTTAAAGAAGTGCTGCCTGTAATGCTTAAAAATGGGTATGGGAAAATAATTAATATTGGAAGCTATTCTGTTGATAAACCAAATACCGAATGGACTTCATATATAACTGCTAAATCTGCATTGGTTGGTTTAACAAAATCTTTAGCAGTAGAGTTGGCTCCTAAAGGTGTTAGAGTAAATTTAGTAACTCCAAGTTTGGTTAATACAGAATTAACAGCAGATATTCCAGAGAAGATGAAATTATTAACTGCAGTTCAAACACCATTAAGAAGACTTGCTTTGACTTCAGATGTTGCCGGGGTAATAAGTTTTCTTGCTTCAGAGAAATCTGATTTTATTACTGGCGAAAATATTCGTGTAAATGGTGGGCAAATAATGATTTAGTTTGTGATGGAAAATTTAAAATATTCAGACATTCTTGCTCAAAATCAAATATTAAGAAATACTGTAAAAGGTATTCCTTATAGAATTTCTGTTTTGTCAAATGTTACCATTAATTCATTAAAAGAGATTTTAGAATATTCTCTTCGTGTTAATCAAATTAATCCTTCAATTGAACTTGGTAATTACGATAACATAATTCAAGATAGCTCTAAATACTACGATTCTGATTTAGTAATAGTTTTCTTCGACATGCTAAATGTTGTAGATAGTGTTTCAACTTTTTTTGAAAATATAAATGATGAATTGTATAACAATGTTAAAAATAAAATTTATTCTGAAATTGATATTATTTATGAAAATTTAAAAGCATGTCCATCTGTTATTATTAATACTTTTTCCTCAAATTATTTTATTCCAAATTATACTCAAAAAACAAAAGTTGAAACTCTGGTAATAGAGTTGAATAATTATTTAAATGAAAAGAAAAATATTAATGTTTCTGTAATTAATATTGATAATATTTTTATTAAAATTGGAATAAAACAAGCAATAGATTTTAGATTATATAATTCGTCTAAAGCTCCATATACATTAACCTTTTTAAAAAATTATGTTGCTGCAATTAACCCCATTATTTATAAAAATACTGGAAAATTAAAAAAGGCTATTATTTTTGATTGTGATAACACTTTATGGAAGGGCATTATTGGTGAAGATGGGATTGATAAAATTGATATGTCATTAAACTCTCATTCTGGAAGGTATTATAATAAAGTTCAGCAAATAGCAGTTTTTTTAAGTAAACGAGGTGTAATTGTTGGTATTTGTAGTAAAAATAATGAATCTGACGTAACAGATGTGCTTTTAAATCATCCCGATATAATTTTAAAAGATGAATATATTACAATAAAAAAAATTAATTGGGAAGATAAAGCATCAAATTTGTTATCAATAGCCTCAGAACTAAATATTGGTTTAGATAGTATAATATTTGTTGATGATTCTTCTTTTGAAATTAATTTAATAAAAGAACAGATACCTGAAATTGTTACAATTCAAGTACCATCTGTAATTTACGAATATCCCGATTTTTTATTGCAGCGTATTTTTAACTATTTTAACTTAAGATTAAATAGTGAAGATGCTAAGAAGACCATAAGATATAAGCAACAGGCAGAACGTGAGAGTGATAAAAAAAATCATAAATCAATAGATGGGTACTTGTCATCTTTAAACATCTCATTAACAATTTCTGTAAATGATTTATCCCAAATACCAAGAATAGCTCAATTAACACAAAAAACAAATCAATTCAATATTACTACAAGAAGATACACTGAAAACCAAATTCTGAATTTTATAAATAACAGTCAGGATAATGTGTTTTCTGTTTCTGTTGCAGACAAATTTGGCGATAATGGTATAACTGCAGTTTGTATTCTTAAAACAGATTTGCAAAATAATAAAACTTGTAACATAGATACATTTTTAATGAGTTGTAGAATTATTGGTAGAAACATTGAATTTGTATTAATGGATTATATTATTTATTGGTTATCTTCTCATAATTATACAACAGTAACTGCTGAGTTTATTCCCACAAAAAAAAATCAACAAGTACAAGATTTTTACTCATTAAATGGGTTTGAATTAATTAAAGAAGAATCAGATTATAAGGCGTATAGCCTTGAGTTGTCAAAGTTTCAGCCAAAGAATATTTTGTATATAAGTGTAAATTTTCAAGAATTAAAATAATTAACAATGGAAAATGTAAAATCGCAAATAACAAAGGTCATGAGCGCTGTATTTGAAGTGCCAATTGAAGATATTACAGAAACCTCTTCGGTAGACAGTATTGACTCTTGGGATTCGTTGAAGCACTTAAATTTAATTCTTGCTTTAGAAGAAGAATTCAATATCGTTATTCCTGACGAAGAGGTAGGAAATCTTATGAACTATAAACTTATAGAATTGATAATAAATGAATGCAGAAAGTAATATTTCTAATTTTTTAGCTGACTTTAAATTATTTGGTAATAATATTGCTGTTATATACTGTGGAACAGGTTTTTCTTATAATTATATTTTAGAAAGAATTACTTTTTGGCGAGATAAATTGAATTATATCCAAGCTGGAACTATTGTGGGTATTGAAGGTGATTTTTCGCCAGAATCAATAGCAATTCTTTTTGTATTGTTGGAACAAAATGCAATCATTGTTCCTCTTGATATAAATTATAAAAACAAGAATGAAAGCAAGTATGATATTGCACAATTAGAAATTTTAATAAGAATAAATGGCGAAAAAAATATTAATTTAATTACAAAAGATAATAAATACGATCAGAATGAATTATACAAACTTCTGATAAACAAAAATGTTCCTGGTTTAGTGTTATTTACTTCTGGTTCCTCTGGGGAGCCTAAAGCCGCCCTTCATGACTTTTCAAAACTTTTAGATAAATTTAATGTTAAAAGAAAAGCACTTAAAACAATAAATTTTTTACTATTTGATCATTGGGGAGGCTTAAATACTTTATTCCATATATTATCAAATGGAGGAACAGTTGTAACCCTTGAAAACAGAAATCCAGTTTACGTTTGTTCTCTTATTGAAAAATATAAGGTTGAGCTTTTACCTACTTCTCCAACTTTTTTAAATATGCTTTTATTGAGCAGGGCTTATGAAAAACACAAATTAGACAGTTTAAAGATTATTAGCTATGGTGCAGAACCTATGCCTGAAAGTTTGCTTAATCATTTAAACAAATTATTTCCTAATATTAAACTTCAACAAACTTATGGGTTAATAGAGCTTGGTGTAATGCGTTCTAAATCAGAAAATAATGGTTCGCTTTGGGTAAAAATTGGTGGGGAAGGATTTCAGACAAGAGTAGTTGATAACATGCTACAAGTGAAATCAGATTCAGCAATGATTGGATATTTAAACGCAAAAAGTCCATTTACCGAAGATGGATGGTTCATTACTGGTGATACTGTTGAAGAAAAAGGTGAATATTTTAAAATTTTAGGTCGTAAGTCCGAAATTATAAATGTTGGAGGTGAAAAAGTTTTTCCTCAAGAAGTTGAAAATGTGATTCTGTTAATGGATAGTGTATTAGATGTTGTGGTATATGGTGAAAAGCACCCTTTTACTGGTAACATAGTTTGTGCAAAAGTGTATTTGGATAATGTTGCAGAAAAGAGTTCATATATAAAACAAATTAAAATTCATTGTAAAGAAAAATTAGCACTGTATAAAGTGCCTATTAAAATATCAATTGTTGATGAACCATTCTTTTCTGATAGGTATAAGAAGAAAAGAAAATAATTGCTTTAAAATGAAAAAACAAATTGAACAGTATTTTGACCGCTTATGGCCAATAAATAGAAGTTTATCTGGTAATGGTAACAGAGGAACATTAAAAATACTTTCCGAAATTATAGATTTAAATATCATTGAAGTTCCTTCGGGAACTAAATGTTTCGATTGGACAGTTCCTCCAGAATTTAATGTAAAAGAAGCTTGGATTAAAGATGTAAATGGTGAAATTGTTGTAGATTTTGCTAAAAACAACTTGCATTTGTTGGGGTATTCAGAACCTTTTCGGGGTAAACTTAGTTTTGAAGAATTAAAAACTCATATCTATACATTACCCGACCAACCCGATATTATTCCATATTTGACTTCTTATTATAAAAGAAGGTGGGGATTTTGTATAGCTCATAATCAATTTTTAAAACTAAATAAAAATGATATTTACGAAGTATTTGTTGATTCAACATTGAATGAAAGTGGTTCAATGACAATAGGAGAAGCTGTAATTAAAGGAAAATCAGAAAAAGAAATCCTTCTCTCAACTTATATTTGTCATCCTTCAATGGCTAATAATGAGTTGTCGGGACCATTGGTTAGTGCATTTATTTATAAAAAAATAAAAGAGCGTAAAAATTTAAAATATTCATATCGTTTTGTATTTGTTCCTGAAACTATCGGTAGCATTTATTTGTTGTCAGTAAAAGGCGAGTATTTTAAAAAAAACCTTGAGGCAGGTTTTGTTTTAACTTGTATCGGTGATCCCGGAAAGTTTACTTATAAAAAAAGTCGTGATGGCAATTCTTTGCCGGATAAGGTTACAGAATTAATTCTTAAACAAACTGAAGATAGTTATAACATTATAGATTTTTTCCCGAGTGGGAGCGATGAAAGACAATATTGTTCACCTGGCTTTAACTTACCTGTTGGTTCGTTAATGCGAACTATGTACGGAAAATTTCCTGAATATCATACTTCGGCTGATAATAAAAATTTTATTTCATTTGAAGCAATGGAAAAATCAGTTGAAAAATATCTTGAAATAATTGAGCTTCTCGAAAAAAACGAAAAATATATAAACACTATGCCCTACTGTGAACCTCAATTAGGAAAAAGGGGATTGTACCCAACTCTTGGTTCACAAAAAGATACAGGAAATGTTGTTAGTGCAATGATGTGGGTTCTGAATTTATCAGACGGAACAAATGATTTAATTTCTATTTCTGAAAAAAGCAAAATTCCTGTAAAAGAATTATATCCTGTAATTGATAAATTAATTGAAAATGGGATTTTAAATAATGGTATTAGTGTCTTTTCCTAAAATATGATATATCTCCATGCAGATACCTATAATTTGTTAACACACATTTAAAAACGGACAACAAATGACAGAAAACACAAGTTCATTAACTGCAGTTATACACTACACCATACATCACATGCAGAGGTGGGCATTATACCGTAAAGGCAGATGCCTTAGTAAAGAATACTGGGGCATGGATAAAAAATTAAAATGGCAATGCGAAAAAGGACATACATGGGATGCTGCACCAGTAAATATTAAGTCTGGTTACTGGTGCCCTGCCTGTTCATCAGGACGCAAGTCCCCGCATAGATATTCAATAGAAGATATGCGTCTTTTTGCAGAAAAGAAAGGAGGACAATGTTTGTCGGACATCTATATAAACATTAACAAAAAACTGAAGTGGCAATGCAAAAAAGGGCATGTTTGGGAAGCAAGAGCCAGAGATATCATTCATGGACATAACTGGTGCGCGGAATGTTCCCATAAAAAGAAAGGCACCATAGAAGAAATGCAAAAGTATGCTGCAACCCTACATGGCAAATGTCTTTCGCATATTTATATAAACCGGCATACAAAATTAAGATGGCAGTGCAGCAAAGGACACAGGTGGAATGCAAAACCTAATGAAATGTTGAATCGTGGAGACTGGTGTCCATTCTGTTCAAATAAAAGAATTACCATAAAAAATGCACAAGCAATTGCAGCAGAAAGAGGAGGCAGATGCCTTTCAAAAAGATATTTTAATAACAGAAAAAAAATGAAATGGCAATGCGAAAAAGGACATATATGGGAAACACCTTACCACAATATTCAAGGAGGAACATGGTGTTCGCATTACGATTGCCGTTACAAAAATGTTAGGGGACATTGTAATAAAACGACAAAAACAAAAATAATGACTGGCGGTATCCTCAAATTACACAATGAAATTGAAAAAACTGCTTTCACAGATTACCATGATGGATTGTGGTATTCCAAGTTTGCTCAATTAATCATTTTTTATGAACGACACGGACATTGCGATGTACCATATACGAAAAAGGGTTATTACAGTTTGGCACAATGGTGTGTAAGACAAAGGTATTATAAAAAATTTGAATATTTAAGATTGCCAGTTGAAAGAATAAATAAACTAAATAGTATCGGGTTTTGCTGGAGCATTTCCGACAAAATGTTTGAGAATAAATTCCGACAATTGAAAAGTTTCTATAACAAATTTGGGCATTGTAATGTTACTCCTAAGCAAAATAAAGTACTTTTTAAATGGTGTGGCAAATTAAGACAGGAAAGAAAAACAAAAGAGAAACGCCTTACTAAAGAAAGAATCAAAAAACTTAACACAATTAGATTTGAATGGGAGGTGATTGATAGCAGGTGGATGAAAAAATATGTTGCGTTAAAAAAGTATGTACAAAAGAATAAGCACTTTTTCAATTTCAGTGATATAAAACAACACCGACAACTCGCCAGTTTTGTACAAAACCTTCGTGTGAAAAGAAAAGCCGGAGAACTCAAAAAAGAAAAAATCTATCTTCTCAATAAAATTGGTTTTATATGGAACACATTTGATGAACATTGGGGGAAACGTTTTGAAGAATTAAAGAAATATAAAAAACGGTTCGGACATTGTAATGTAAGCAAAGGAAAACGTGACAAAGACTACAAAGGATTAGCAGATTGGGTTTCGGATCAGCGTTTAAATTTCAGAAAACAATCTCCTTTACTTACTCCTGAAAGAATAAAAAAACTTTCGTTACTTGGCTTCAGTTGGACGCCACCTTTTAAACTTGGTGAACAAAATCGAATAAGCGATACCGACATGCTTAACGATCTTAAACGGCTTCAAACTTTACTTAATAGGACACCAAGTTTTTTAGACATTGAGAAGCATGGCAAATATAATGTTTTTAGTTATTATAATCATTTTGGAAACATTCGTAAATCGCGACAAAAAGCTGGACTGAAATCAATAATATGCAGACAAAAAAAATAACAACGTGCCCTAACACACGTTTAGAAAAACTGGGCAGTGAGTAGCAACTTGACAATGACAACAACATACAAACATATTAACGGTTTGACACGAACTGCAAGTAAATGCTCGTCGTTTCGTAGTTTAAACCATTATAAAAAGAAAAAATGTTGGAAATAAACCAGTATCCACCAAAAGAAAAGTTAAATGCATACATTCACAAACCATAACAACTTGTACAAAACGACAATAAAACAGGTACAAATTTGACAAAATGAAAAAAACAACTTTTATATTGTGTTTAATTTTTTTTGCTGTTTTTCTATACAGTCAAAATGTTCCAAAACTTTACAAAAAATACCTTCCTGCAATTGTGAAAATTTCCGTACTTTGTTATGATGGTACTGCTTCTGAAGGGACGGGATTTTTCATTGACGAAAAAACAATTATAACCTGCTACCATGTTGCAAATAATGTGAACACAATAAAAATTCAAACCAGCGATAGTACTATTTATACAGCCGATAGTGTTATTGCTTCAAGCGATAAAACCGACTTGATTAAATTTACAGTAAAGGAAAAAAGCAAAACATGGCTGAATTTATCCGACAAGCTTCCGAATGTCGGCGAAAGTGTTTACATCATTGGTAATCCGGATGATTATGATTTTTCAATAAGCAGTGGAATTGTTTCGGCAATACGAGTGAAAAATTCAGTACAGGTAATTCAGAACACCGCACCATGTTCGCCGGGCAACAGCGGAAGTCCTGTATTAGACAAAAAAGGAAAAGTGATTGGAGTAATGTCCTATGTTAAATTTGTTGGACAAAACCTGAACTTTGCCGCTACTTCCATCAATGTACTTAACATAAAAGACGACAATACCATTCAGCAGCTTAAACCTGTTACTGCCATAGTAACTAATTGGGAAATGGACAGCATCATTAACATGGCAAAACACTTTTTCAAATCAGCTGATTACAAAAATGCTCTCAATACAATTCTTCCAATCACAAAGTTTGCCGACACTACGCAGTCTCTGGAATTTATAGAGATGATTGCTGATTGTCATTTGTTTTTACAGGATTACGCAAAAGCCGTTCAGTATTACGAATACCTTATAAAGACACTTTACAAAAATAAAAATCACAGCCCTGCCGATGTCTGGACTTTTGCACAGTCCCTGCAAAAAGAGTCATTATGCCATTACGTTTTGGGCGATAAGAACGGAGCAATTGACATCCTTTCAAAAGCAGCTGAAGTTTGTAAAAAAGGATTGGAAACAGATACATTACGAAAGCAAATTTACACACTGCTCATTCAACAGATCTATGTTGCAGATGCTACATACAAATATTCGATGAACGAAATTTTTGAAGCATGCCTGAGCTGGAAAATTGCTAAACAATACGGTTATAAAAAAGACGACTTTGGCTTTAACAAAATGTGTGAATAAAACAAATAACAGAAATAGAATTACCACCCCCTGCATTAGTTTTTTCTATACTGCACAAATAAAGTTATACCTTTAATCAATAAGGCAAATTCTTTGTTGGAGATAACTCCAACAAAGGCAAGAAAATCTGTGAATCTTCCGCTCAATAGGAACAAGTTGTGGCAAAAATAGTTTTTTTAAGGGCTGAATAGTTACCAAAAATTTATTTAATTTTGACAAAGATATGAGTTACAAACTGGACATTGTTTTAAAATGAAAATCCTTTTCAAATACATTAAAAATTTTCTGAAAGAAGATTTTCGTTATGTTACATATTTACCTGTTTTAATTTACATTGCAATTTGCTTATCAATTAACTTTCGCTTCGATTTCGAACATAAAATACTTGATAGTTATGTTGGAACATTAAAAGGATTTTTGTATTACTTTATTTTTTATGGAACAGCTTATTTCCCTGTTGCCGTTTATGTTTTAATTGTAAACAAAAAACAATATGTACTAAATAATTATAGATTTTGGCTTAAAACATTGTTTATTATTGCTTTGTTAGGTGGCTCGGCATTTTTTGCATTTTATCAGGATATAATTAATTTGTTTGCCGAACAACCCGAACGGTATTTTATTAGAAAAATTCTTATTAATTCCCGAAACTTTTTAATGCTGTTATTACCGCTTATTTTTTTCTGGTATGCATTAAAACCTTACAAATCGGGCTTTTTATGGCTCAAATTAAAGGGGTTCAGTTCAAAGCCATATTTTTATATTTTAATATTAATGGTACCAGTTATTTTAATTGCATCATTTGGCAGCGATTTCCAAATTACATATCCAACTTTTAAACCATGGTCAACAGGTAATGCATTCGGGTTGGAAAAATGGCAGAGCGGTGGAATATACGAGCTATTTTATGGTGTTGATTTTATTACCGTAGAAATGATTTTTCGTGGTGCATTGGTTCTCGGAATGTTTAAATTACTTGGCAAAGATTGTATTTTACCGATGCTCTCTGTATATTGTTTTTTGCATTTCGGCAAACCAATAGGCGAAGCAATAAGCAGTATTTTTGGAGGTTATGTGCTCGGTGTTATTGCATTAAACACAAAAAGCATTGTAGGCGGCAGCATTGTGCATATAGGCGTTGCCTGGCTCATGGAGTTGTTCGCATATTTACAGCATTATATTTAGAGTCTGTCTATAATGTCCGCTGACTGCGTTATGCTCGTTTTGAAAACAGTCATTTACATTAGTAAACGCCTTGATTTTCAAAACTTCGCAAGCCTTGTCATCGAACTTTATACTCCAGACTCTCAACTTTACAGACAGATACTGCTTAATGAAAAATGCAAGTTTTATTAAAAAAAATCACTTAATAATAAATAAAGATTAAAAAATTTATAATTTTGTTACATGTAATTATATAAATATTTATTAAAAGCGTTGATTTTAAATGAGATACATTATTTCAAAACAAAATAAAAAAATAAAAGGAGAAATAGTATTACCATCTTCCAAAAGTATAAGCAACAGACTTCTATTAATTAGAGCTTTGGCTAAAAAAAGTTTTGAAATTTTCAATTTATCTTATAGTAACGATACTAAAGATTTAGTGAAAATTTTAAAATCCGAATCAAATGTTTTTGATGTAGGAAACGCAGGTACAACTATGAGGTTTTTAACATCTTATCTTGCAAATAAACCTGGCGATTGGATTTTAACGGGCTCTGAACGAATGAAACACCGACCAATAGGAATACTTGTAAATGCATTAAATGAATTAGGTGTTAAAATAGAATACCTTGAAAAAGAAGGTTTTCCTCCAATTAAAATTCATGGAATTAATCTTAAAGGTGGAAATATCGAAATTTCGGGAAGTATAAGCAGTCAATTTATAAGTTCATTGCTGTTAATTGCTCCAACTCTCACCAACGGATTAAATATTAAATTAAAGAGCAAAATTGTATCAAAGCCATACATTGATATGACTCTTAATCTGATGCGAAATTTCGGAATTAAATCAAAGTGGGAAGATGACCATATAATAATAAAAAAACAAAATTATAAATCAAAAGATTTTATTGTTGAAGCCGATTGGAGTTCTGCATCATATTGGTACGAAATGGCTGCAATAGCAGATATTGCTGATATTAAACTTTATGGTCTTAAAAAAAACAGCATTCAGGGAGATTCGATAATAGCAGAATTATTCGAAAAAATTGGTATTAAAACATCCTTTATTTCCGGAGGTGTTCATTTAATAAAAGTGCCAACTCCTTTGATAAAACAATTTGAATATGATTTCTCCGACAACCCCGATATAACACAAACTATGGCTGTAACTTTATCAGCGTTAAATATTCCGTTTTCGTTGCTTGGCTTAGAATCTCTGATAATTAAAGAAACTAACAGAATACAAGCATTAAAAAACGAATTACTTAAAACTGGTTGCAATTTGTTAGTAACAAATGACTCTATTTCAAAATTCAAAAACAACAATATTGACACAAACTGTACAAATACATGGAATTTTAATACTTGTGGCGATCATCGTATGGCATTATCGTTTACTCCATTAGCAATACTCAATAAAATATCTTTTAACGATGTGAGTGTTGTTAAAAAATCATATCCCGGTTTTTGGGAAGATATTCAAAAAATAGGTTTTGATATTCAAGAAATTGAATAAAATTCAGACATTTTTCAGCCGATTCAATTTCTTTATTTGGCTGATAAATCGCAATATGTAAAATGAATGTTATTAAACATGATATTATCAACATACTAAATATTAACTATTTAATATTTTTATTCTAAAATATTTTTAATCCAATGTTTCATTAACATGTTAATTATTAATATTATAATTCGGCAGTTTTTACATAAAAATCAAACCAAAAATATTTTTACAAAAATTCACTGCTTTTAAAAATAATTATTATTTTTGAAAATTATTATAGACATATAATTATTAAAAAAGGAGGTATAATATGGTAGGAATTGTGGGATATGGAACTCAAATTCCACGTTACAGAATAAAGATTGAGGAAATCGCTAAGGTTTGGGGTGCAGACGCTGCGTCATTTAAGCGGGGTTTGAACCTGAATGAAAAGTCGGTTCCTTGTCCTGATGAAGATTGTGCTACTCTTGCGGTTAATGCAGCAAGGAATGCGATGAGCAGAGCAGGTATCAATCCTCAGGAAATCGGTGCACTTTACGTTGGAAGCGAGTCTCATCCTTATGCAGTAAAGCCAACAGGAGCAACTGTTTCGGAAGCACTTGGAGCTTGTCCTTATGTTCATACAGCAGATTTTGAATTTGCATGTAAAGCTGGAACCGAAGCAATGTTTGTGGCTCTTAATCTTGTAAAATCTGGTGCAGTAAAATATGCTGTCGGAATTGGATCCGACACATCACAAGGTTCTCCTGGCGATGCTCTTGAGTATTCTGCATCTGCAGGTGCAGCAGCTTATGTTATGGGAGCAGAAAATTTAGTTGCAGAATTAATAGACACACATTGTTTTATGACCGATACGCCTGACTTTTGGCGTCGCGAACATGCTAACTACCCCGAGCACGGAGGTAGATTCACAGGCGAACCTTCTTACATGAAACATGTAACAGGGGCTGTAAATGCGATATTGGAAAAAACAAAAATGAAACCCGAAGATTTCGATTATATGATTTTCCATCAGCCCAATGGCAAATTTCCTGTGCAAATGGCTTTAAAACTTGGCTTTAAAGAACCTCAATTTCGTTATGGATTACTTACTCCAACATTGGGCAATACTTACTCGGGTTCTTCTCCGCTAGGATTAGCCGCTACACTTGACGAAGCCAAGCCTAACCAACTTATACTTCTTGTTTCTTATGGCTCTGGTGCAGGAAGCGACGCATTTATTTTTAAGACAACCGAAAGATTGCTGAAAGTTCGCGACATGGCTCCCCGAGTTAGAAAACAATTAGATGAGCATAAAATGTATCTTGAATATGGACAATATGCCAAATTCAGGCATAAAATAGTTAAACCAGAATAGGAGATAATATTTATGAGAGATATCGCAATTATTGGTATTGGAATGATAAAATTCGGTGAACTTTGGGAAAAGTCACTTAGAGATATTGCTGTTGAAGCAGCATTAAACTGTATGAAAGACGCAGGTACCGACCGCATAGATTCTATTACGATAGGATGTATGAGCGGTGGTTTATTTAATGGACAGGAACACTTGACAAGTTTGCTCCCCGATTATTTAGGCCGCCATACTACACCTGCTGTCCGAGTTGAATCGGCATGCGCATCAGGTGGTATGGCTGTTCGCTCTGCTTTTATGGAAGTAGCATCAGGAATGTCGGATTATGTTCTTGCTCTTGGTGTCGAAAAAATGACTGATGTAAGCGAAAATATTGAGACCTATACTTTAGCTACAACTGCCGATGGAGACTACGAAGCATTTCACGGAATAAATCTGCCCGGCTTATATGCATTAATGGCAAAAGCCCACATGGAAAAATATGGCACTACAAGAAATCAACTTGCAGAAGTTGCTGTGAAAAATCATCGAAACGGTGCATTAAATCCACATTCCCAGTTTCCGATGGAAATTACTGTTGATACAGTTCTCCGATCTGCATTAGTAGCCGACCCATTACGATTGTTCGATTGCTCACCCATTACAGATGGAGCAGCTGCTGTTCTTATAACTACTGTTGAAGAAGCAAAAAAAATCGGCAAACAACCATTAGTGATAATCAGCGGAATTGGAGTAGCATCCGACACTATCGCACTTTGTCAGCGAAAAGATATTCTTAAGTTTGAAGCTGTTGAACTTGCAGGACAACGGGCATTGAAAATGGCAGGGAAGACCATCAATGATATTAACTTTGCTGAAGTGCATGACAGTTATACAATAGCTGAAATCATGGTAATTGAAGCTCTGGGAATTGTTAAAGAGGGTCAGGGTGGAGTAGCAACCGCTAACGGAATTACCTCTCTTAATGGAAAATTCCCTATTAACCCATCAGGTGGATTGAAGTCAAAAGGACATCCTATTGGTGCAACCGGCGTAGCACAAATTTGTGAAGCTGTTTTACAATTGCGCGGACAAGCTGGAAAGCGTCAGATTAAAAATGCCAAAACAGCTCTTACTCAAAATATGGGAGGTTCTGGCGGTAGTTGTGTAATTCATATATTGGAGGCAAAATAATGGAAGTAGCAAGACATTGGCGCGAAACGCCCGAAAGATACAGAATGGAAGCAGGTAAATGCTCCAAATGCGGAAAAATTGCATTTCCGGGACGAATGATTTGTCCCGAATGCGGTTCCACAGAGTTTACAAAACATACACTTTCCGGAAAAGGGAAGATAGTTACCTATACAATAATCCGAACGGCACCCGACGGCTTTGAAGACTTGGTCCCTTATGCCGTTGGAATTATAGAACTGGACGACGGAATAAAAATATTAGCTCAGATTACCGATTGTAATCCCGAAGAACTAAAAACCGGCGACCGTGTTGTTGCCAAATTCCGCCGCATTAACGAAGATGGAAAAACAGGTATGATATATTATGCCTATAAATTCGTTCCCGATGTAGGGATATAATACTCGCTTTATAATAAAATAATGGCATTTTTCATTGAGCAGTTTACAATTTTACGAATTTTGCGAAAAACCCTTTGATAAACCCTCAAGGTATTAAGGTATAGAGGTATAGGGTATAAAGGCATAAGGAAATACACTACACCATTATACCCCTTACCTGAAACCCAAATGTAATAATTTACCTCGTGCAAAGTGTAATATATTAAAGTGTTTATTGTTCACGTTAACACATGCATACATGAACACATAAAAACAATAAAACCGTTCTCTATCGGATTTGTTAACATCAGTTATAAATTAAAAGAATATGAATAAAGTAGTAAAAAATGCCGAAGAAGCAATAAAAGGAATTGCCAGCAACATGACTGTAATGTTTGGTGGTTTTGGGCTTTGCGGAATTCCCGAAAATGCAATTAGAGTTCTTTCTAAAACAAATATTAACCGACTTGTTTGTATATCAAACAATTGTGGGATTGATGATTTTGGATTGGGCTTAATGTTACAAAACAAACAAATACGTAAAATGGTAGCTTCGTATGTAGGCGAAAATGCCGAATTTGAGCGTCAAATGTTATCGGGCGAACTCGAAGTCGAACTAATGCCACAAGGCACTTTAGCCGAAAGAATAAGAGCCGGTGGTGCCGGAATACCTGCATTTTTTGTTCCTGCCGGTTACGGAACCGAGGTTGCTATTGGCAAAGAAGAACGCGAGTTTAATGGTAAAATGCACATTTTGGAACACGCACTTACAGCAGATTTTGCTGTTGTTAAAGCATGGAAAGGCGACACGCACGGTAACTTAATTTACCGTTATACTGCATCAAATTTTAATAATATGATGGCAATGGCTGGTAAAATTACAATTGCCGAAGTAGAAGAACTCGTTCCTGCTGGTCAACTTGACCCTAACACAATTCATACGCCAGGAATTTTTGTTCAAAGAATTTTTCAAGGTGTAGATTATGAAAAACGAATCGAAAAAATAACTACTTCAAATCCTAATTCTTAAATCCTTAATCCTAAATCAAAAATGTCTTTAGATAAAAATCAAATAGCAAAACGTATAGCTCAGGAATTAAAAGATGGCTATTACGTTAACCTCGGAATTGGAATTCCAACTTTAGTTGCAAATTATGTTCCCGAAGGTATTCATGTAACATTTCAATCGGAAAATGGTTTATTGGGAATTGGTCCTTTTCCAACACCCGACAAAGTAGAAGCCGATTTAATAAATGCCGGAAAACAAACTGTAACATTTACAGATGGTGCTTCATTTTTTGATTCGGCAACAAGTTTTGCAATGATTCGTGGCGGTCATGTTGACTTAACAATACTTGGAGCTTTTGAAGTTTCGGAAGAAGGCGATATTGCAAGCTGGAAAGTTCCCGGCAAATTGATTAAAGGAATGGGCGGGGCAATGGATTTGGTTGCTTCTGCAAAAAATATTATTGTTGCTATGCAACACTCTAACAAAGGACAATCGAAAATTCTTAAAAAATGCACTTTGCCATTAACAGGTGTAAAATGTGTAAAAAAAATTGTTACCGATTTAGCTGTTTTAGAAGTTGTTAATGGTGCTTTTAAACTTTTAGAAAGAGCTCCCGGCGTTTCTGTTGAAGAAATAAAACAATCTACCGAAGGTAAGCTTATTGTTGAAGGGGAAATTCCGGAAATGTTGTTATAATTTTTTAATTAAATAACTCACGTAACGCAAATTTTATGGCTAAAATGATAATTGATGCTAATAACCTTGTAAGTCATTGAAAATAAGGAGCTATTCTTAATCATAAAAATTATTTCGCAAAGCCGCAATGTACGCAATGAAAACAAAAATCTGCTCTCTATCGGATAAAAATGATAACTAATGAAAAGTTTACAACTTGAATAGTAAACTTGCTGTAAGCACGCAATGAAAAAAATCATTAATGATTTTTTTAACTTTGTGGGCTTAAACTCCGATAACTATCGGAGTTGCGGGCATTGCGAGCTTTGCGTTTACCCCGTAGGATAATTATGTTGAATAGCCATTATGCAATAAAAATGGAATATCCAACGGGGTGAATAATATTTGCGGGAAATAATTGTAATTTTATTAATTAGTCGT
>Ga0209211_10001255_pt1 | contig 48695 bp, 43 predicted proteins | sample RifGroA2_FD_183992 | JGI IMG/M metagenome (GOLD analysis project Ga0209211, IMG submission 183992) | Groundwater microbial communities from Rifle, Colorado, USA - Groundwater A2 (SPAdes) (version 2) | ecosystem: Environmental > Aquatic > Deep subsurface > Groundwater | place: Rifle, Colorado...
CGATCTCCGTGCAGCATTTCCCGGGCCGCATCATCGCGCCGGGTTTTATCGACCTGCACATCCACTACCCGCAGACCAACGTCATCGGCTCGCCTGCTTCCGGTTTACTTCCGTGGCTGGAAAATTACACCTTTCCAGAAGAAAAACGCTTTGCAGCCCCCGACTACAGTGCGCAAGCAGCTACTTTTTTTGTAGCAGAGTTGCTGCGCAACGGTGTGACCAGCGCGCTCACCTTTGCCACTTCGCATGTGGAGTCGGTCAACGCCCTGTTTGCCGAGGCCCAGGCCCAGAAGATGCGCCTGATCACCGGCCTGTGCCTGATGGACCGCCACGCGCCGGCCGATTTGTTGAACCAGGGGCAGGGCAGTGTGAGCGGCACCGAGCAGAGCCTGCGCGACACCGAGGCGCTGATCCAGCGCTGGCACGGCGTGGACCGGTTGGGCTACGCCATCACCCCGCGCTTTACCCCCACCAGCACCGATGCCCAGTTGCGCGGCGCGGGCGAGCTGGCCCAGCAGTACGGTGATGTCTGGATCCAAAGCCACGTGGCCGAGAACAAGGACGAGATCACCTGGGCGCGCGAACTGTTCCCGGCATCTCGCAGCTACCTGGCCACCTACGACGACTTCGGCCTGATGCGCGAACGCGCGATCTACGCCCACTGCATCCACTTTGACGACGACGACCGCGCGCTGATGCGCGACACCGGCGCCGCGGCGGCCGTCAGCCCGACCAGCAACCTGTTTCTGGGCAGCGGGTTCTTCGACTACGAGGGTGCCAACCGTGTCGGTTACCAGTACGGCCTGGCCAGCGATGTGGGGGGCGGCACCTCGTTCAGCCCCTTCCACACCATGTTGGCCGCGTATTACGTGGGCCGCGAAGGCCAGACCAAGCCCGGCCTGTCGCTCTCGCCCCAGCACCTGTGGTGGCAGCACACGGCAGGTGCGGCAGCTGCTTTGGGCCTGGACGGTGCGAACGGAGGACCTGCGGTGGGCAACCTGCTGCCGGGTTGCGAGGCCGACTTCATCGTCATCAACCCGCAAGCCACACCGCTGCTAACCCGCAAGACGGCGCTGGCGTCCAATCTGGACGAGCTGCTGTTCTCGCTGATCGTGCTGGGCGATGACCGCCTGGTCGAGCAAACCGTCATTTCTCAAGCCTTTTAGGCCTCTAGCCCCCGTGGATGTTGCGCGAGCAGCTCCTGATTTAGTAGCGTTGCTAGGTGGGGTTAAGGGTAATCCCGTATAGTTCGAGACCCGCGGCGGGTCGGTGCGCAAGCGCTGGCCCCGCCCCTGCCTTACGGTGTGACCCACCGCCCCTCCCAAGGAAACCATGGTTGCGACAGAAGAGTCCCCCGTGCTGACACGGCTGCAAATTGTTTTGGTCATCGTCGCACTGGCCTGTGGCGGCTTCGCCATTGGCACCGGTGAATTCGCCATCATGGGCCTGCTGCCCGATGTGGCCCGCACCTTTGCGGTGACCACTCCGCAGGCCGGTTATGTCATCAGCGCCTACGCCCTGGGCGTGGTGGTGGGCGCGCCAATCATTGCCATCGCGGGTGCCAAGTCGTCCCGGCGCACGCTGCTGCTGATCCTCATGGCGGTGTTCACCGTGGGCAACTTCGCCAGTGCGCTGGCGCCAGATTTTGTGAGCTTCATCGTGTTGCGCTTTTTGTCAGGCCTGCCACACGGCGCTTACTTTGGTGTCTCCGCGCTGGTGGCGGCATCTTTGGTTCCGCTGGACATGCGGGCCCGCACGGTGGGTTATGTGATGCTGGGGCTGACCGGCGCGACGCTGATCGGCACCCCCGTCATGGCGCTGTTTGGGCAGTACCTCAGTTGGCGCGTCATGTTCCTGGCGGTGGGGCTCATCAGCGTATTGACGGTGACGCTGATCTGGATTTACCTGCCGCGTGACAAACCTTCAGAGGGGGCTGGCGTGGTGCGCGAGTTGGTGGCGTTTACCCACCCGCAGGTGTTGCTCACCCTCACACTCGCGGCCACCGGTTTTGGCGGCATGTTCGCCATCTTCTCTTACGTTGCCAGCACGGCCACCGAGGTGGCGCACATGCCGGCGGGCATGATTCCGTTGATCATGGTGCTGTTCGGCATCGGCATGAATGTGGGCAACGTGGTGGGCTCCAAGCTGGCCGACATTGCGCTCATGGGCACCATCGGCGGCATGTTGGTGTTCAACATCGTGGTGATGACGTTGTTCAGCCTCACTGCTGCGTCGCCGTGGATGCTGTGCCTCACCTCGTTTCTGATTGGTTGCACCTTTGCGGCCGGCCCGGCCATCCAGACGCGGCTGATGGATGTGGCGGCCGACGGCCAGACGCTGGCGGCTGCGTCCATGCATTCCGCCTTCAATATTGCCAACGCCTTGGGTGCCTGGCTGGGGGGATTGGCCATTGCATGGGGCTACGGCTACGCCGCCACGGGGTATGTGGGGGCCTTCCTGTCGTTCATTGGTCTGTTTGTGTTTGCGGCCTCGGTGCTGCTGGAGCGGCGTGGCACCCTGTCTCGCAGCCCCAGAGGCCTTCGCGATGCAGTGCTAGACTGAGCCCAACCTTCCAACGCGCTATGAAAAACGACTCCCTGATCCACTGGCATTCCATGTTCATGGGGGTGGCGTTGCTGGCATCGGGCCGCTCCAAGGACGCACGCAAGCGCAACGGGGCCTGCATCGTGAGCCCGGACAACAAGATCTCCGGTGTGGGCTACAACGGCCTGCCGCGCGGCTGCAACGACGATGACGCGCACTATTGGCAGGACGACGACACCGACCCGCTGAACTCGCGCCACAGCTACATCGTCCATGCCGAGCAAAACGCCATCCTCAACTGCACCACGCTGCCGCTGCATGGCTCCACCATTTACGCGACCCAATACCCTTGCCCCCGCTGCGTGCAGTCCATCATCCAGGTTGGCATCAAACGCGTGATTTATCTGGACAAAAAGGCGCACCAGGAGCGCATCAACGGCGCGTCCGAAAAAATGCTGGCCGATGCCGGTGTCGAGATCGCATCGCTGCAGGACCTGCATCCCGCGTCTGCCGACTGGTCCACCGGGCTGGCCCAGTTCATCGAAACCTCCACCCCAGGGAAATCCACACCATGAAATGGGAAGGCAATCGCGAATCTGACAACGTCGAAGACCGCCGCAGCGGTGGATCCGGTGGCGGCTTTGGTGGCGGCGGCGGTCTGGGCGGTTTGCTGGGCGCGCTGCTGGGCAGCAAACTCGGCGTGGGCACCCTCGTCGTCGCGCTCTTGGGTGGCTGGGCGCTGGGCATCAATCCACTCACCATCCTGGGGCTGCTGAGCGGCGAGGGCGGCCCCGCACCCATGGTGCAGCAGGCTCCGGCGCAGCGTCCGCCGGCCGACGACCGCATGGCCCGCTTTGTTTCCACCGTGCTGGCGGATACGGAGGACGTTTGGACCGAGGTGTTCAAAAAGGGCGGGGCGGACTACCAGCAACCCCGGCTGGTGCTGTTCCGCGGCGCCACCTCCACGGCCTGCGGCCAGGGCCAGAGCGCCATGGGCCCGTTTTACTGCCCGGCCGACCAGAAGGTCTATATCGACCTGGGCTTTTACGAAACCCTGCAAAAGCAATTGGGTGCGCCAGGCGACTTTGCCCAGGCCTATGTGATTGCCCATGAGGTGGGCCACCATGTGCAGAACCTGCTGGGCATCAGTGAAAAGGTGCAAGAGGCCCGCGGCCGCGCCAGCAAAGCCGAGGGCAACGCCCTGAGCGTGCGCCTGGAGTTGCAGGCCGACTGCTTTGCCGGTGTCTGGGCGCACCACGCCAACAATGCGCGCCAACTGCTGGAGGACGGCGATGTGGCCGAGGCCATGAATGCCGCCGCCAAGATTGGCGACGACGCCCTGCAGCGCGGCAGCGGCCAGTCCGTGGTGCCCGAGAGCTTTACCCATGGCAGCAGCGCCCAGCGCCAGCGCTGGTTTGACAAGGGCCTGAAAACCGGCAGCGTCAAGGCCTGCGACACCTTCTCGGCCCGCTCTTTATAGGAGTAGGGGATAATCGGGGTTTGCCCTGAGTCTTGGGGCACCCCCGCTATCGGATGGATAGCACCTTTTTGGCTATGCCTGACCGAATTGACTACTGAACTGCAATCCCCTGCTTCCGCGCCTGCCGCCACTGCGCCCGCCGAAGCCCCGCCCATGCGTTACGCCGACCTGGCGCTGGCCGAGCCGCTCAAGCGCGCCGTGGCCGACATGGGCTACGAATTCATGACGCCTATCCAGGCGCAGGCGATTCCTGTGGTGATTACGGGCAAGGACGTGATGGGCGCCGCCCAGACCGGTACTGGCAAAACGGCCGCTTTCTCGCTGCCCCTGCTGCACCGCCTGATGAAGCACGAAAACGCGTCCACGTCCCCCGCCCGCCACCCCGTGCGCGCGCTGGTGCTGCTGCCCACGCGTGAATTGGCCGACCAGGTCGCCCAGCAGGTCAAGCTGTATGCCAAGCACACCAACCTGCGCAGTGCCGTAGTGTTTGGCGGCATGGACATGAAGCCCCAGACCCTGGAGCTGAAAAAAGGCGTGGAAGTGCTGGTGGCCACCCCCGGCCGCCTGCTGGACCACATCGAAGCCAAAAATGCCGTGCTCAACCAGGTCGAGTACGTGGTGCTGGACGAAGCCGACCGCATGCTGGATATCGGCTTTTTGCCAGACCTGCAGCGTATCCTGTCCTACCTGCCCAAGCAGCGCACCACGCTGTTGTTCAGTGCCACCTTCTCGCCCGAGATCAAGCGCCTGGCCAGCAGCTATCTGCAGAACCCCGTCACCATCGAAGTGGCACGCTCCAACGCCACGGCGTCTACGGTCGAGCAGCACTTCTACAGCGTGGGCGAAGACAACAAGCGCCACGCCCTGCACCAGATCCTCAAACAGCGTGGCATGAAGCAGGCCTTTGTGTTTGTGAACAGCAAGCTGGGTTGTGCCCGCCTGGCGCGCTCTCTGGAGCGTGAAGGCCTGAAGACCGCTGCCCTGCACGGCGACAAGAGCCAGGACGAGCGCCTCAAGGCGCTGGAAGCCTTCAAAAAGGGCGAAGTGGACTTGCTGGTGTGTACCGATGTGGCCGCCCGCGGCCTGGACATCAAGGATGTGCCCGCAGTGTTCAACTTCGACATCCCTTTCAACGCCGAAGACTATGTGCACCGCATTGGCCGTACGGGGCGCGCCGGCGCTTCCGGCTTGGCCGTGACCTTTGTGGGCGGCGGCAACGATGCCCGCCTCATGGCCGACATCGAGAAGCTGATCAAGACCAAGATTGAACTCGAAGCGGTGGAGTTTGAAGAAGAGCAGCCCGACATTCGCAAGCAAGGCCGTATCAACGATGGCCGCCGCATGTACCACGAAGATGGCAGCGCGGTGAGCGACAACGGCCGCAGCGCCGGACGTGGCGAAGGCCGTGGCCCGCGTGATGATGGTGACCGGGTGCGTGTGCCTCGTGCCCCGCGCAACGACTACAACCGCCCGGTGCAAGTCTCGCGCGACCCGTTCTTTGACAAGCCCTACGAGCCCAGTGCGGCACCGGATGCCGCACCGTCGTGGGAAGCATCTGCGCGCCCTGCCACACGCAGCATCTCTTCCAACATCAAACCCAAACGCAAAGTGGCAGCGCTGTTCAAGTCCGAATAAGGCTTGTCAGGTTTCCAATCATAAAAACGGCGCCTGGTGCGCCGTTTTTGTTGACCGGTTTATTCCCCGGGTTTTTGTGATTGTTCGCAGTGCACCTGCAGTAGTTCGGTGCGCCAGGGGGCACCTGCGGCGCCAGGCTCGACCCGCAGCGCGCTCAGGCAACCGCCCCACACGCAGCCGGTATCCAGCGCCAACACATCGGGCCGGCCCAGCCAGCCCAGCGTCGACCAGTGGCCAAACGCCACTGCCACATTGGCCGTCTGGCGCCCCGGCGCCTCGTACCAAGGCAGGTAACCCGCGGGCGCCTGGTCGGCCGGGCCAGAGCTGGCGAACTCCATGGCGCCTTCGGGGGTGCAAAAGCGCATGCGCGTCAGCGCGTTCACGATCACGCGCAGCCGTTCAATGCCCTCCAGGTCGTCGTTCCACTGTGCGGGGGCATTGCCATACATGGCATGGAAAAACGCGCCCGCTTTGTCCGAACGCAGCACGGCTTCCACTTCGGCTGCCAGTGCTATGGTTTTAATAGCTGTCCACGCAGGCAGTACGCCGGCATGCACCATTAATAGCTCTGAATTGCCAATGCGCTCGTGCATCGCCATGCGCTGCTGGCGCAACCAGTCCAGCAGGGCGGGGCGGTCGGGGGCGGCCAGCAGCGCGTCCAGTGTGTCCAGGCGGCTGGGCTTGCGCACGCCGTGGGCTACGGCCAGCAGGTGCAGGTCGTGGTTGCCCAGCAGGCAGCGGGCGGACGCGCCGTAACCCATCAGGCGGCGCAGCACGCCGGCCGAATCCGGTCCGCGGTTCACCAGGTCGCCCAGCAGGTAGAGCGTGTCGCGGCTGGGGGAGAAGTCGATGCGCTGGAGGAGCTGCGCCAGGGCGGCGTCGCAGCCCTGCACATCGCCAATAAGGTACATTGCCATGGTGTTCATTCTCGCTTGGGTTCCATGGATTTTTTGCTGATCATCGTGCTGACTTTGCTGAATGGTGCTTTCGCCATGTCCGAGCTGGCGCTCACCGCCAGTCGCAAAGTGCGGCTGCAAACCATGGCCGAGGCCGGCGACAAGGGCGCCAAGGCGGCCCTGGCGCTGATGGACAACCCCACCCAGTTTTTGTCATCCGTGCAGGTCGGCATCACCTCCATTGGCATGCTCAACGGCATCGTGGGCGAGGCTGCTTTTAGTGACAAGCTGGCCGGCTGGTTGCAAACCACGATCACCCTGTCCGACCGCGTGGCTGAAGTCTCGGCCACCGCCATTGTGGTCACCGGCATCACCTTCATCACCATTCTGTTTGGCGAGCTGGTGCCCAAGCGGATTGGCCAGCTCTACCCGGAAACCGTGGCCCGCGTGGTGGCCCTGCCCATGACCTGGGTGGCCACCGGTGCCAAACCTTTTGTGCGCCTGCTCTCGGTCTGCACGCACGGCATGCTCAAGCTGCTGCGCATCGACACCACGGACACCCGCGCGGTGACCGAGGCCGAAATCTCTGCCAGCCTGGAAGAGGGGGTGGATGCCGGGATCATTGAAGAACACGAGCACCAAATGGTGCGCAACGTCTTCCGTCTGGATGACCGGCACCTCACCTCCATGATGCTGCCACGCACCGACATCGCCTGGCTGGACGCCGACTCCACGGTAGAGCAAGCCCTGTCAATGGCCAGCGGCAGCGCTGGCAAGGGGGTGCACTCCTGGTACCCCGTGTGCCGTGGCTCCCTGGACGATGTAGCTGGTGTCGTCAGCGTGGCGCGTTTGCTGGAGCGCGGTGTGCGTTATCCCTACACCATCGCTGCCTTGGTGGAGCCTGCCGTGTTTGTGCCCGAGACTCTGAGTGGCATGGAGCTGATCGAGCAGTTCCGCGTCAAGTCCGCGCGCATGGTGTTTGTGGTGGACGAATACGGTGTGGTGCAAGGCCTCATCACCCCGCACGACCTGCTGGAAGCCATCACCGGCGAGCTGCAACCCGATGTACAAGCCGAAGCCTGGGCCGTGCAGCAAGACGATGGCTCCTGGATGCTCGATGGCCTCATGCCCCTGAGCGAACTCAAGGCCCGGCTGGAAATAGAAGACGACCTGCCCGACGAAGAACGCGGCCGTTACAACACCTTGGCGGGGTTGCTCATGGCGGTGTCGGGCGACCTACCTGCAGAAGGCGCCAATATCGTCTGCGCGCACTGGCTGTTTGAAGTGGTGGCCCTGGAAGGTCGCCGCATCGACAAGGTGCACGCCCGGCGCACCCTCAACGACTAAGCGCCACGCGGGCTAGAGGCGCCCGGTGAGCTTGTAGGCCAGCAGGCCCACCAGCTCGTGCAGCGCCAGTTGCCACTCCACGGCGCCACCCGCCATCGAGAACTCCAGCCAGTTGCTGCTATCTCCGGTGCGAAAGTCCACCGGGTAGGCCGTCACATTCCAGCCTGCTTTTTGGAAGGTGGCCATGGAGCGTGGCATGTGCCAGGCCGAGGTCACCAGCAGCCAGCGCTGTGTCGGGTCCACGCCCGGCCGCTTGGCGCTCAGCACTGCGTTCTCGTAGGTGTTGCGTGAGGCAGACTCATACTGCACCTGCTGCCTGCTCACTCCCAGGCTGTCAAAAAACATGTTGGCGCGCTCGGCCTCTGATTGCCCAATGCCCATGAGCGCACCTTCGCCCCCGGTGAACAGCACCCGCAACGTCGGGTTGTGGCGCAGTGTCGCCACCGTGCCTGTCATGCGCTCGGCGGCTTCGTTCAGCATGGGCTGCACATGGGCGAGTTGCGCGCGGCCCGACTCCAGGCCACCTCCCAGTACCACCAAGCCCGCATAACCCTCCAGCTTGGCGTTGGGCGCCATCTCGGGGTACCGGCTCTCCAGTGCACGGATGATGGTTTCAGGTAACGGCTTCCATGCCGTCAGCACCAGTATTGCCAGCGCGGTGCCCACCAGCCGCCGGCCAGCGCGCGGCCAGCGCCGCAGCACCAGCAGGCTCAGCAGCAAGAGGGCGAATACCCACACCAATGGCTGCGTAATCAGGGCCAGAATTTTGGACGCAAAGAACATGATGTGTCGGGCTTACTTGGGGGCGTCTTCCGGCATGGGCCGCGCCTGCTGCAGCGTGCCCTCTACCGTTTGTTGGATCTGCTGCTGTATTTGCTGGCTCTGCTGCTGCGGGCTTGCGGCAGGTGCAGCGCCTGGGGCCACGCTAGTCGTGCCACCCAGCTGCTTTTTGGCCAGTACGCCAACGATGGCGAGCACGATGAGCAGGCTCACTATTCCAAATATGGCACGCATCACATCAGCCCCTTTCTGTGCAAAAGCCCCTCGCCATAACAGCGAGGGGCTTTCAATTTTGGTGCCGGAGAGATGAATCGAACACCCGACCTTCTCATTACGAATGAGCTGCTCTACCGACTGAGCTACACCGGCAACTAAGCCCGCAATTATAGCGGGATGCCTCTTGTGATCAGGCCGCTTCCGAGTGGTAGCGGGTGGCGCGCTCCACCTCGTTTTTCGATCCCAGGAACACGGCCACACGCTGGTGCAGCTTGGTGGGCTGGATCTCCAGAATGCGTTGTTTGCCATCGGTGGCGGCACCGCCCGCTTGTTCGATGAGCCAGCCCATGGGGTTGGCCTCATACATCAGGCGCAGCTTGCCTGGCTTCTCGGGTTCGCGCTTGTCCCAGGGGTACATGAACACGCCGCCGCGGGTCAGGATGCGGTGCACATCGGCCACCATGCTGGCGATCCAGCGCATGTTGAAGTCCTTGCCGCGCGGGCCGTCGGCGCCTTGCAGGCATTCGTCGATGTAGCGTTTCACCGGCGCATCCCAGTGGCGCATATTGCTCATGTTGATGGCGAATTCCTTGGTGTCCTCGGGCACGCGCACATTCTCTTGCGTCAGCACAAACGAGCCCTGCTCGCGGTCCAGCGTGAACATGGCCACACCGTCGCCCACGGTCAGCACCAACGTGGTTTGCGGGCCGTAGATGCAGTAGCCCGCGGCCACCTGCTGGGTGCCGGGCTGCAGGAAGTCTTGCTCGCTCACGCTGGGGCCTTCGGGCGCCTTGAGCAGCACACTGAAGATGGTGCCAATGCTCACGTTGACGTCGATGTTGCTGGAGCCGTCCAGTGGGTCAAACATCAGCAGGTATTCGCCCTGCGGGTAGCGGTTGGGCACGGTGTAGATGCCTTCCATTTCCTCGCTGGCCATGGCGGCCAGGTGGCCGCCCCACTCGTTGGCTTCAATCAGCACTTCGTTGGCAATGATGTCCAGTTTCTTCTGGATTTCACCCTGTACGTTTTCGCTTTCGGCCGTACCCAGCACGCCGCCCAGGGCGCCCTTGGTCACGGCCAGGCTGATGCTTTTGCAGGCGCGGGCCACCACCTCCAGCAGCAGGCGCAGCTGGGGTGGAATGGCGCCGGGGGCGCTGCCCTTGCCTTCGTGGCCGCGCTGCTTCTCAATGAGGTAGCGCGTGAGCGAGATGCGTTGTGTCATGGAAAGGTCCTAAGTTTGAAAAATCAGTCCGCCAGCGCGCGGTCCACGACCTCGCGCACATCGTTGCTGAGGTCGGCCTTGGCGGCCACACGCACCAGTGCTTCACGTGCAGCGCTGCGGTAGGGCTCGGCCAGCTTCTTCCAGCGGTCCAGCGCGCGGGCCAGGCGGGCGGCCACCTGGGGGTTGATGCCGTCCAGCTCCATCACGCGTTCGGCCCAGAACACATAACCTGCCGCGTCCGCCCGGTGGAAACCACCGGGGTTGGCGCTGCAGAAGCTGAAGATGACGCTGCGTGCACGGTTGGGGTTGCGGATGTTGAAGTCCGGGTGGGCCAGCAGCAGGCGCACGGCGGGCAGCACCTGGCCACCGCGGTCGCTGGTACCGGCTTGCAGGGCAAACCATTTGTCCAGCACCAGGGCTTCGTCTTTGAACAGCGCGTGGAAACGGGCCAGGGCGGGCGACGCGAGTGCGTGGCCGCTGCCCACCAGGGCGTGCAGGGCGTTGAAGCGGTCGGTCATGTTGCTGGCGTCTTTGAAGCGCTGCAGCGTCTTGCCGGGCCAGACCTCATCGCCACTCTGCATGGCAGCCAGGCACAGGAAGCTGAGCGCCATGCCGGCCAGCGCGCGGCGGCCGCTGGACACCGGGTCGGGGCGGTAGGCGCCGTTGTTCTCGTGCACGCTGTAGGCCCATTGCCAGTCCGCCTGCAGGGCGATGGCCAGCTGCAGGCGCATGGCTTCGCGCACGGCGTGGATGCGCTGCGGGTCCACCACGTCCAGCTGCTCGGCGATGTAGGTCTCGGAGGGCAGGGTCAGTACCAGTTCCTTGAACGCAGCGTCCAGCGTGGGGTGGCGCAATACGGTGCGCATGGCATCGATATAGGCATCGTTGAGGGGTGTAGCCCCCGTGGTATCTGCGCCAGCAGCTATTGAATTGATAGCGCTGCGCAACGCCAAGCGTTGACCGGCCTCCCAGCGGTTGAACGGGTCAGGGTCGTTCGCCAGCAGGGTGAGCAGTTGGGCGTCACTGTAGTCAAAGTCCAGCACCACGGGCGCCGAGAAGCCGCGCAGGATGGAGGGCACGGGCTCTTCGGTCACCCCGGTGAAGGTGATGCTCTGGCTGGCCTCGGTCAGCACAAAGAGGTGGCTGTCGGCACCGGCCACGCTGCTGCCTTGCACCTGCAGGGGCAGGGCCGCGCCGCTGCTGGCACCCACCAGGCCCAGGTTCACGGGGATGACAAAGGGCTCTTTGCCGACTTGGCCCGGTGTGGGCGCACAGCTCTGGCTGAAGTGCAGCGTGTAGGTCTGCGCCGCCGCGTCATACGCACCACGCGTGGCCAGGCGGGGCGTGCCGGCCTGGCTGTACCAGCGCTTGAACTGGGGCAGCAAGTTGGCCAGCGCGGAGCCGGGGTTGGCGTCGGCAATGCTTTGGGCAAAGTCATCGCAGGTCACGGCCTGGCCGTCAAAGCGCGCGAAGTACAGCGCCATGCCCTTGGCAAAGCCGGCGCGGCTGGTCAGGGTCTGCATCATGCGGACCACTTCGGCACCTTTTTCGTAGATGGTGACGGTGTAGAAATTGTTGATCTCGATGTAGCTGTCAGGCCGCACCGGGTGGGCCATGGGGCCCGCATCTTCGGGGAACTGGGCGGTGCGCAACACACGGACGTCTTCGATGCGCTTGACGGCGCGGGCGCTGGGCTCGGCGCACAGGTCCTGGCTGAATTCCTGGTCGCGGAACACGGTCAGGCCTTCTTTCAGGCTCAGCTGGAACCAGTCGCGGCAGGTGATGCGGTTGCCGGTCCAGTTGTGGAAGTACTCATGGCCCACCACGCTCTCGATGTTGCCGTAGTCCGCATCGGTGGCGGTGGCCTGGTTCGCCAACACGTATTTGGTGTTGAAGATGTTCAGGCCCTTGTTCTCCATCGCGCCCATGTTGAAGTCGCTGGTGGCGACGATCATGAAGCGCTCCAGGTCCAGCGGCAGGCCGAAGCGGGCCTCGTCCCAGGCCACGCTGGCCATCAGGCTGTTCATGGCGTGTTCGGTCTTGTCCAGATCACCGGGGCGCACATACACCTGCAGCAAATGCTCTTTGCCAGCGCGGCTGGTGATGCGCTGCTCACGCGCCACCAGTTGGCCGGCCACCAGCGCAAACAGGTAGCTGGGCTTCTTGTGGGGGTCCACCCACTTGGCGTAGTGGCGGCCATCTTCCAGCACACCGCTGTCCACCAGGTTGCCGTTGGACAGCAGCACCGGGTACTTGGCCTTGTCGGCGCGCAAGGTCACCGTGTACATGGCCATCACATCGGGGCGGTCCAGGAAGTAGGTGATGCGGCGGAAGCCCTCGGCCTCGCACTGCGTGAAGAACGATTCGTTGCTCACGTACAGGCCCATGAGCTTGGTGTTTTTGACCGGCGCGCAGGTTGTGAAGATTTCCAGCGCAAAGGGCTCGCTGCCTTCGGGCAGGTTTTCCAGCACCAGCTGGTTGTTTTCCATCTTGAAGCTGGTGCCCTGGCCGTTCACCAGCACGCGGGCCAGGTTCAGCTCTTCACCGTCCAGGCGCAGGGGCCCTGCCGCCACATCGAGGTTGCGGCGCAGCGTCATCTTGTTGAGCACGCGGGTCTTGGCGGGGTCCAGGTCAAAACTCAGGTCGACGGTGTCGATCCAGTAGGCGGGGGCGGTGTAGTCGCCGCGGTGGATCACCGCAGCCGGGCCCGAGGCCTCACGAAGTTGCAACATGGTGTGTCTCCAGAAATTGGGATGTGATCAAGGTGTGGTAATCGGGCACGACGGCCAGTACGTGGGGGCCGCGCAGTTCGTCAGGGTGGTGGCTGCTGGCAATGCCCACGGCGCGCATGCCGGCGCGGCGCGCGGCTTCAATGCCCAGCGGTGCGTCTTCAAACACGATGCAGCGCGCAGGCTCCACACCCATGCGACGCGCGGCTTCCAGAAAGATGGCGGGCTCGGGCTTGCCGGGCAGGCCTTCGTCGCCACCCACGGTGGTGAGCGGGGCGACGGGCATTTGCAGGTGCTGGTAGGCGAAGGCCTGGTTGTGGCGGTCGCCCGCCGTGCCCACGCCCAGCTTCAGGCCGCGCGCATGGGCCAGGTTGAAAAACGCTTTGAACCCCGCCACTTCCGCAAAGATGGGCGAGAAAATTTCGCGGTACACCGCTTCCTTTTCGTGCACATGGGCCATGGCCACGGCCTCGTCCATCTCCGGGTGGTCAAACAGGTCGCGCATGCACTCCAGGCCGGTGCGACCGGTGGTGCGGCGCATCAGGTCGTCAATGTCCACCTGCAACTGTTTGCGGCGCGCGAACTCTACCCAGCTGTGTTTGTGCGAGGGCATGGAGTCGATCATGGTGCCGTCCATGTCGAAAATCAAAGCGTCCAACATGCCTTAGATACCTTGCTTCAACGAAGCCTGGATGAACACATCCAAGTCCCCATCCAGCACCTTTTGGGTGGCAGACACTTCCACGTTGGTGCGCAGGTCCTTGATACGGCTGTTGTCCAGCACGTAGCTGCGGATCTGGTGGCCCCAGCCCACATCGGTCTTGGTGTCTTCCAGCTTTTGCTGCGCCTCTTGCTGCTTGCGCAGCTCGAAGTCATACAGGCGGCTGCGCAGGCGCTTCCACGCCACGTCGCGGTTGCTGTGTTGGCTGCGGCCGTCTTGGCACTGCACCACGATGCCGGTGGGGATGTGCGTCAGGCGCACGGCCGAGTCGGTCTTGTTGATGTGCTGACCGCCGGCGCCGGAGGCGCGGAAGGTGTCGGTGCGCACGTCGCTGGGGTTGATCTCGATCTCGATGGAGTCGTCAATTTCGGGGTACACAAACACCGACGCGAACGAGGTGTGGCGGCCACCCGAGGAATCGAACGGCGACTTGCGTACCAGGCGGTGCACACCGGTTTCGGTACGCAGCAGGCCAAAGGCGTATTCGCCCTCGATCTTGATGGTGGCACCCTTGATGCCGGCGGTGTCGCCGTCGGTGATGTCTTCCACCGTGGCGGTAAAACCCTTGCGTTCCGCGTATTTCAGGTACTGGCGCAGCAGCATGCTGGCCCAGTCGCACGCCTCGGTGCCACCGGCGCCGGCCTGGATGTCCAGGAAGCAGGGCAGGGGGTCGGCCGGGTTGTTGAACATGCGGCGGAACTCCAGGCCCTCGATGATCTCGGCCAGCTTGGCGGTTTCGCCTTCGATGGTGATCAGGCCGTCCTCGTCGCCGTCTTCCTTGCTCATCTCGAACAACTCGGTGTTGTCCGCGAGGTTGCTGGTCAGCTCATTGAGCGTGACGACCACGCCGTCCAGCATCTTCTTTTCTTTGCCCAGCTCCTGGGCTTTCTTGGGGTCGTTCCAGACGGAGGGGTCTTCTAACGATGCATTGACGGTGCGCAGGCGCTCGGCTTTGGCATCGTAGTCAAAGATACCCCCGAAGTTCCTGGGTCCTGCTGCTCAGGTCTGCCAGGGTGGTGCCGATAAGGTTGACGCGCTCTGCTTCGATCATGGTGTTCTCGTTCTGCTGAATGGGGAAAACACTGATTTTCTCATGCTTGGGCGCCCCGCTGGCGCCCCTGCCTAGCGGCCGAACAGGCCTTTGAGTGCTTCACCTACCCCGGGTATGCCCGGCAACACCGGCAAGAGCGACTTTTGCTCGGGTGCGCCCTCCCCCTTGTCCGGCTTGTTGGTGGGGCTTTCGGCAGCTGCGCGGCGCTTGCCCGCGCTGTCTTCCAGCGGCAGCATGGCCACCGATTTGACACGCACGCGGGCCGACCACTCGGGGGCCCAGGCCACGCGGCGGTCGGTGGGGCGGCGTGGGTGCACCAGGTTCAGCTCCTGCCCATAGGCCATGGCTTGCACCATGGCACCTTTGGATGTGGCAAAAATGCCGGCCGGAATGGCGCACTGGGTCTGGCTGGTGGGCAGCAGGGTTTTGTCGGCCAGCCACAGGTCCAGGTTGGGGGTGCTCAGGTAATCCATCAGGCCCCAGCCCGGCTCGGGGGTTTCGGACGAACTCCAGAGCACCATCTCGCCGTCGTTGCCGCCCATGGCGTTCAAGAAGTAGGCCCGCGCCTGCGGCTGCGCCTGCCAGGCCAGGGTGGTGGCATTGGCGCCACCCCCCGTGCTGGACAGCACCAGCGGCGGCATGAAGTCTTGCACCTGGCCGATGGAGAACTGCAGGCTGGCCGGAATGCCTTCGCCCGACACCTTGTGCTCGCCCTGTACCGATGCGCCCTTGGGCACCTGCTGTTTGCTCTGGGCATTGGGCCAGATGGCGTGGCCCGGTGCGGCGGTGGCGCCGCGCTCGCGGGTGGCGCGGCCGCGCATGAACTGGGCATAGTCCTCGGGTTTGGCGTTGCTCAGGTCCAGCACCCTGGGTTGGCCGGGGCGCACGGTGTCGCTGCAGCCCCAGTAGAGCAGGATGCGGCCCTTGGGTTGCTCGGGCATGCCCTCGTCCGTGTCGCGGCCCTGGGGCGGTTTGTTTTTGGCCGCCACAGGCTCCGGCGGCAGCAGGGGCAGGCTGGGGCCCAGGCCCAGACCCGCGGGAATGGTTTGGGTGGCCTGTGTGCCAGCGGGCTTGCGCTGGGTGGCCACGGCAATGTCCAGCCAGCGGCCGGGCATCATGCCCTTGGTGGCGCCAAAGCTGTTGTCGCCCACACCTTGCATGCCCACCATGCCGGCGGCCATGCCCCCCAGGGCACCGAGGTTGGGCAGCTCATCCATATCCGCCATGCGCACCGTGGCCACGTCCATCCAGTACTGCGCGACAGGGGGGCGGACCACCTGGGTTTGCGCCACTGTGGCGGTGCTGGCCATGGCCAGCAGCAGGGTACTGACAAGGGGGGATGGTCGGTTGCGGGCTTGCATGGAATCTCCTGAAGCGGTGCGGACGGTGCGCCGCATTATCAACCCGCTGTGTGTCTGGTGCGTACCGGCGTTTCAGGCAATAAAACGCTCGATCAGCGCGGCCAGTACTTCGGGCTGGTCGTGGTGCATCATGTGGCCGGCATCTTCAATGCGTGCCACTTCCGCGTTGGGCACCACCTGCAGGCGTTCGTGGTACTCGGCCAGGGTGAACTTGCCCTTCCACCACAGGTCCAGGCTGTTGTCCGATGCTTCCACCGCCAGAACGGGCATGGTCAGGCGCTTGTAGATCTCCAGCACTTCTTCCACGCGGTAAAGCTGGGCGTTGGAAATCTTGTGCGCCGCATCGCCCTGGATGGACCACTTGCCTTCGGTGTTTTCGGCGGCCCAGTGGCGGGCCAGCCAGTCGGCTTTGTCCTGGCCCAGGCGTGGGTTGGTTTTCATGAGGCGGCGGGCCACGCCGTTGGCGCTGTCGTAGGCCTTCAGGTCCATCTCGCCCGCGTGCAGTTTTTTCAGTTCGTCCATCCAGCTGGCAAACCGGCCCGGCGCTTGTGCTGGGCGGGTGGCGGGCATGCCAAAGCCTTCCAGGTTGACCAGACGGCGGATGCGTTCGGGCCGCACGCCGCCATACAGCATGACCACATTGCCGCCCATGCTGTGGCCCACCAGGTTGACGGGCTGGCCGGGGGCGTAGTGGTCCAGTAGAAAGTCCAGGTCGGCCAGGTAGTCGGGGAACCAGTAGCTGTCGGTTGCGGGGACTTTGGTCTGGCCATAACCACGCCAGTCGGGGGCGATGATGTAGTGGTCTTGTGCGAACGCGTCCACCACAAACTGGTAGCTGGCGGCGACGTCCATCCAGCCATGCACCATGACCAGCGGCACCTTGCCGACGCCTGGCTCGCCCCACACTTGCACGTGGTAGCGCAGGTTGCGGATGGGGACGAATTCGCTTTTGCAGGGGCGTTTGACTTGGTACATTGCTGGAATCATAAGGACGTACAAGGAGACAGGGCATGCCCGTCAGTCAAGGCAGAGACACCACACCCCGGCCGAGGCGAGCCGCCCCACCTGCCGCCTACGCGGCGTTGCACCAGGGCTTTGGCTGGCAGGTGCCCACGCACTTCAACATGGCCCAGGCCTGCAGTCAGCGCTGGGTGGCGCTGCCGGATGCTACTAAAAGAATAGCTGTTCGCGCATATTCCACGGGCGCTGAGAGTACTTTTTATACTTATTTTGAGCTGCAGGCGCAGGCCAATCGCCTCTCCAATGTGCTGCGTACGCTGGGCGTGCAGCGTGGCGACCGCGTGGGCATCGTGCTGCCGCAGCGCTTCGAGACCGCGGTGGCCTACATGGCGGTGCTGCAGCTGGGTGCGGTGGCCATGCCGCTCTCCATGCTGTTTGGCCCCGAGGCGCTGCAGTTTCGCCTGCACGACAGCGAGGCCGTGGTGGCCATTGGTGATGCCAGTGCGTTGGACGCACTCAACACCGTGCGCGACGACTGCCCGCTGCTGCGCACCGTGATTGGCGTGGGCACGCCGGGCACGGCCGATGTGCACTGGGCCGACGTGCTGGCCCAAGCCCCCGCCAGCTTCACGCCCGTGGATACCCTGGCCGAAGAACCCGCCGTGCTGATCTACACCAGCGGCACCACCGGCAACCCCAAGGGTGCGCTGATTCCGCACCGCGCCCTGATCGGCAACCTGAGCGGTTTTGTGGCCAGCCAAAACTGGTTTGGTTTCGATGGCAAGAAGAACGCCACTTCCAAGGCCGTGTTCTGGTCTCCGGCAGACTGGGCCTGGACCGGTGGACTCATGGACGCACTGTTGCCCACGCTGTACTTTGGCCGCCCCATCGTGGCCTACAGCGGCCGTTTCAGCCCGCAGACGGCGCTGGAGCTGATGCGCGACTGCGGCGTCACACACACCTTCCTCTTCCCCACCGCGCTCAAGGCCATGATGAAAGCCTATCCCGGCACCAAAGGCAAAACCGTGCGCCAGCAGTTCCAGCTCCAGCTGGACGCCATCATGAGCGCCGGCGAGGCCGTGGGTGACGCCGTGTTTGGCTACTGCGCAACGCAGCTTGGCGTGCCGCCCAACGAGATGTTTGGCCAGACCGAGATGAACTACATCGTCGGCAATTGCAATTTGCGCTACCCGTCCAAACCCGGCAGCATGGGCATGGGCTACCCCGGCCACCGCGTGGCGGTGATTGACGACGAGGGCAAGGAATGCGCAGTGGGCGTGCCCGGCGATGTGGCGCTGCACCGGTTGGACGTGCACGGCCAGCCTGACCCGATCTTCTTCCTGGGTTACTGGAAAAACCCCGCCGCCACGGCCGCCAAGTTCACCGGCGACTGGTGCCGCACGGGCGACCTGGCCGTGCGCGATGCGGACGGCTACCTCTGGTACCAGGGCCGCAGCGACGACGTGTTCAAGGCCGCGGGCTACCGCATTGGCCCCGGCGAAATCGAGAACTGCCTGGTCAAACACCCCGCCGTCATCAACGCTGCGGTGGTGCCCAAGCCCGACGCCGAGCGTGGCGCACTGGTCAAGGCCTATGTGGTGATTGCTCCTGATTTCATAGCTGCTTGCGCAGGTAATACGGGCGCTACGGCCCAATTACATGCCAAACTCACGGCCGAGCTGCAAGCCCACGTAAAAGGCCAACTGGCACCCTACGAGTACCCCAAGGAGATTGAATTTGTGGACGCCTTGCCCATGACCACCACCGGCAAGGTGCAGCGCCGGGTGTTGCGCCTGCAAGAAGAGGCACGTTATGCAGCTGCCCGGCGTTAAGCCCACGCTGCTGCGGCGCATTGCCTGGCTGAGTTGGAGCAAGTGGCTGGCGGTGCCCTTGTTCTCCCTCCTGCAGTACGCCGCCAGCCCCTGGCGCAGCATGTTTTTTGGGGCACTGGTGCTCAGCGCTGCGCTGTCCGTTTTTCTGTTTTTTGCATTGCGGGCCTGGGAGTTCAGCCTGCGTCGCCAGTTTGTGCGCGAGGCACCGCTGCCACGCTTTCTGGGCGCCAAGCTCATGGCGCAGTACCCGCAGCTCAGCGCGCGCGACACGGAGCTGGTGCTGCACGGCCTGCGCCAGTTTTTTATGGCGCACCTGCGCAGCAAGCGCCAGTTTGTCGCCATGCCGTCCAAGGTGGTGGACGCCGCCTGGCACGAGTTCATCCTGCACACCCGCGGGTATGCGCAGTGGTGCCAAGCCGCGTTTGGCAGCCTGCTGCACCACAGCCCGGCCGAGGTGCTGGGGCGTGACGCCCGCCGCAACGACGGTTTGCGCCGTGTCTGGTACTGGACCTGCAAGGAGGAGGGCATCAACCCCCGCCAGCCCAGCCGCCTGCCCCTGTTGTTTGCGCTGGACAAAAAATTTGGCATTCCGGGTGGCTACAGCTACGTGCCCGATTGCCGCGACATCGACCGCCAGAGTGGCTCCGGCGATCACTGTGGCACCACCTTTGGGGGCGAGGGCGGAAGTGGCAGCGATGCGCCGGGCGATGCCGGTGGCTTTGGCGGCTCTGAAGGCTCGGGCGGTGGCGCAGACGGCGGCTCCGACGGTGGCGGCTGCGGCGGAGGCTGTGGCGGCGACTAGGGTATTCCTGCCGCGCTACCATCTCCCAACTGCCGCGAACCTCTCGCATTTTTTACACTCTGCTTTGCAATGAAAACCATCCAACTCGGCCGCAGCGACCTGCACGTCACCCCCATCTGCCTGGGCACCATGACCTTTGGTGAGCAGGTGGACGAACCCACCTCCCACGCCATCCTGAGCCGCTCGCTGGAGCGCGGCGTGAACTTCATCGACACGGCCGAGATGTACTCCGTGCCCCCACGCGCCGAGACCTTCAACCTGACCGAAAAAATCATCGGCAACTGGATCAAAGCCAACCCCGGTGCGCGGGAGAAGCTGGTGATCGCGACCAAGGTGGCCGGCCCCTCGCGCGGCATGCCCTGGGTGCGCAATGGCAGCAGCAACCTCACCGCCGAAGACATCGTGGCGGCCTGTGATGGCAGCCTGAAGCGCATGAACATCGAGGTCATCGACCTCTACCAGATCCACTGGCCGGTGCGCCACGTGCCCATGTTCGGCGGCATGTACTACAACCCCGCCAATGAAAACGTGGGTGGCAGCGCCATCGAAGAGCAGCTGCGCGCCATGGACACGCTGGTGAAGGCGGGCAAGGTGCGCGCCATTGGCCTGTCGAATGAAACCTCGTATGGTGTGCACGAGTTTGTGCGCCTGGCCGAGCAGTACGGCCTGCCGCGTATTGCCACCGTGCAAAACAACTACGGCCTGTTGGCCCGCACCGCAGAAAACGGTCTGGACGAAACCATGCACCGCCTGGGCGTCTCGCTGTTGCCATATTCGCCGCTGGCGTTTGGTTTGCTGACCGGCAAGTACGACGAAGAAGGCCTGCTGGGCGAGACCGTGTCGCAAGAGTGGCGCCTGCGCAAGTTCGAATCCACCCGCAAGCAGCGTTGGGGCCGCCCCGACGCCCTGAAAGCCGCCCGCAAGTACAACGCCCTGGCCCGCGAATACGGCTTCACGCCCAGCCAGATGGCGCTGGCCTTCTGCTACACCAAGTGGCAAGTCGCCAGCACCATCATCGGCGTGCGCACCCTGGAGCAACTGGACCAGAACATCGACGCCTGGGGCACCGTGCTGCCCGAAGAACTGCTCAAGAAAATTGACGAAGTGCGCTGGGAGATTCGCGACCCAGCGGTGTGAGGCCAAGCCCATATGCTCTGCCGCAAGGCAGGGCACTGCCCCGATAGGCGTGCTTCGTCTTGCAACGCCCGGACCGCGAAACCTAGCCCGCCAGTGTTTTTTCGACGGCCGCCTTGGCCTCGGCCAAGTCGGCAAAAAAGCGGGTGGGCTGGGCGGGGGCTTTGGGCATGTGGGCCGGTGGTGGCCACAGGTGGTCGTCTTGCCAACTGGCGGCCACGCCGCCGATGTCTTTGATTTTCAGCGTGCAGACGGGCACATCGTCCAGCAAGGCGGTGCACGCCATGGGCGTGTCATTCCAGGTGAGTTGTGCCATAGCTGCCCGCTCCATGTGTTGTTTTGCCCCATATTAGGAGCCAGGGGACGATTGGGCAAGTCGCGGAAAATACGTACCTATGGCCAAAAAAGACCACGTCTCTGAAACCCCCGCCACCCAGCTGCTCAAGGCCAGCAAGGTGGCGTTTACCGAACATCCCTACGAATACCTGGAGCATGGCGGCGCGCAGCACAGCGCCGCGGTGCTGGGCTTTGACCCGTTCACCGTGGTCAAAACGCTGATCATGCAGGACCAGGATGCCAAGCCGCTGGTGGTGCTGATGCATGGCAACCGCAAGGTGTCCACCAAAAACCTGGCGCGCCAGATTGGCGCCAAGTCGGTGGAGCCCTGCGCGCCCGAGGTGGCCAACCGCCACAGCGGCTACCTGGTGGGCGGCACCTCGCCCTTTGGCACACGCAAGGCCATGCCGATTTACATCGAGTCCACCATTCTGGATTTGCCACGCATCTGCATCAATGGCGGGCGGCGCGGCTACCTGGTAGGGATAGATCCCCAGGTGTGTGTGCAATTGCTGGGCGCCAAGCCTGTACAGTGCGCGCTGGAAGAGTGATTGGAGAACCTGTTGTGAATTTTGTGCTTTACCCCGCCCTGGCCACTGTGGTCGCCTACCTGATTGGCTCCCTCTCGTTTGCCGTGATCGTGAGCCGCGTGATGGGTCTGAACGACCCGCGCACCTACGGCAGCAAAAACCCCGGCGCCACCAATGTGTTGCGCTCAGGCTCCAAGGCCGCGGCCGTGGTGACGCTGCTGCTGGACGCCCTCAAGGGCTGGTTGCCGGTGGTGGCGGTGCAATGGTGGGGCGCACCCTACGGCCTGGGCGAGGGCACCGTAGCGCTGGTGGGGCTGGCCGCGTTTCTGGGCCATCTGTTCCCGGTGTTCTTCAAGTTTGTGGGCGGCAAGGGTGTAGCCACGGCGCTGGGCGTGCTGGTGGGCGTGAGCGGCTGGCTGGGTCTGGCCGTGGGGTTGACCTGGCTCATCATTGCCTACTTCTTTCGCTACTCATCGCTGGCGTCGCTGGTGGCGGCGCTGTTTGCGCCGGCCTACTACGTGTTTGGCAACCAGGTGGCCTGGGCCATGGACAAGAGTGTGCTGCTGTCCATGGCCGCCATGTCGCTGCTGCTGATCTGGCGCCATGCCGAAAACATCTCCCGCCTGGTGCAAGGCAAAGAGTCCAAGCTGGGCCAGAAAAAGTCGTGAACCTGGCCGCTGCCGTGGCCTAGGCCATGGCCTGCGCGTGGCTGCCCAGCTGCAGAATGTAGAAGTGGTTGAGCGGTGCCCGCACCGCAGACGAGGGCAGGGCCGAGCGGATGCGCGGGTAGGCCTCGGCCGTGCTGTGCAGGCGCGGGTGGTTCTCCAGCTCGCCGCCGGGCTTGCCCACCACCACCACAAAAGGCTGGTTGCTCTTGGCGCTGCGGCGTACCACCACGCCCAGTTCGTCGTTGTCCAGGCGCACATAGGTGCCGGGCGGGCACAGGCCCACCGCACGCACCAGGGCCTGGCCAATGGCATCCACCGAGCTGCTGGCCCGTGTCATGACCGAGCGTGCCGATTCAATGGCGCTGCGGCCCGAACGTGATTTGCGCGGGCTGATCATGGCCGCATAACGGTCCACCACTTTCAGAATACGCGCCAGCCGCACCGAGGGGGCGGCCGTGCGCATGTCATCCTTGTCCACGGCATCGTCGTGGTGGCTGGACACCACGTCCAGCCAGTCGTCGTCCGCCACGCCCAGGTTGGCCAGCATCATGGCGCCCTTGATGGCGTGGGCGCGGATGGCGTCTTGCTGCGCCGGCGTGGGTTTTTCGGCCTGGTCGGCCAGCTCATCCTGCAGCGCCGTCATGGCGATATTCATGGTGAGTGCGGCGTGCACCAGGCTGTTGCGTTCCTTTTGCGGCAGGTGCAGCTCGGTGGCTACCAAATGGCACAACACGGCGCACACCAGCGCGTGCGAGGCGCTGTAGCCCACGGGCGAGTTGCTGGCCAGCTGGAACAGCAGGTACAGGCCCACATCGGGGTCGCGCTGCAGCAGGCCCTGCATCCAGCGGTCGTACTGCAGCACGCGGTGCGAAAACTGCTGCGCGCTGGCCGGGCTGCTCAGAATGATGCCCAGACCGCTTTCCAGGTCCGACCATTGGCCCAGCAGGTCCTCGTAGGCGTTTTCGTCGCGCACGTCCAGGGGTTTTGACATCAGAAACGCCGCTCCAGCACCATCTGGTCGTTATTGCGTGTCATCTGGAAGCGGCTCAAAAAGCTGTTGCCCAGCAACACATAGGGCATGCCGCCGGGTGACACCACGGCCTCCACACCACTCACCATCACATCGCCGACTCGCACGGTGTTGAGGGTTACGCGCCAGCCCTGGGCGACGCCGTTGGCCGTGTTCATCTGCACGGGTTGCCCGTTTTGGTAGTTGAGCCCAATGCGTTTGGCGTCGGCCACACTCATGGCAACCGTGGTGGCGCCGGTGTCCACCATGAACTGCACAATGCGGCCATTGATCTGCCCATCCGTCAAAAAGTGGCCACCGGGGCCAGCGGCCAGCACCACGCGGTTGCCGCTGAGCTGCTCACCCGCGCCACTGCCCACACTGGCCGGGGCATCGCCCACCCGCATGGACACGCGCTTGCCACCCATCTCCAGGGTGATTTGTTCCCCCTGGATGGCCACCACCTTGATGCCCTTGTGCACCTCCCCCACGGCCACCGCCTTGGGGAAACCGCCGTCCACAATCAGCAGTGCCTTGTTGCCCAGCGTACCGTTGATCGCAACCGATTGCGCCCACACCGGGGCGGCAAACAGCAGGGCGGCAGCCAGGCACACGTTTTTCATAGGCTTAGTCGCGGAAGTTGTCGAAGCTCAGGGGGATGTCGGTCACATCTTTGCGGATCAGGGCCATGGCGGCCTGCAGGTCATCGCGCTTGGCGCCAGTGATGCGCACTTTTTCTTCCTGGATGGCGGCCTGCACCTTGAGTTTGCTGTCCTTCATCAGGCGCTGGATCTTCTTGGCCAGCTCGGCCTCAATGCCATTGCGCACCTTGATGACGACTTTGACCTTGTCGCCACCCATCTTCTGCACATCGCCGCGGTCCAGAAAGCGCACATCCACTTCCTGCTTGGTGAGCTTGTTGCGCAACACGTCTTCAATCTGGTCGAGCTGGAACTCGGCATCCCCAATCAGGGTGATTTCCTTGTCCTTGATCTCGATCTTGGCGGATGTGCCCTTGAAGTCGAAACGGGTGGTGATTTCCTTGACGGTGTTTTCCACCCCGTTTTTCACCTTGACCAGGTTGGCTTCGCAGACGGTATCAAAAGAAGGCATTTTTTGTGTTCACTAGAGAGAAAGCACCCCTGCACGGCCCCGGGGTGCGCAACAAACCAAGGTGGCCCGCGCCGTGGGCCTGCCCGGCGCGCTGAGGCCCCGGTGCGACAATCTTGCCATGTTAGTCGAGAAAAATGTTCCCCTGCAGGCCTTCAACACCTTTCGCATCGTGGCCAAGGCCCACGCCCTGGCGCGCATCACCAGCGAGGCCGATGTGCGAGCCCTGCTGGCCGACCCCGCCTGGGCGGCGTCTCCCACCTTTGTGCTGGGGGGCGGCAGCAATATTGTGCTGACCGGGGACGTAAAACCCCTGGTGCTGAAGGTGGAAGTGCCCGGCCGCCGCCTGGTGGCCGAGACCGACAAGCACTGGGTGGTGGAAGCCGGCGCCGGTGAGGCCTGGCACGACTTTGTGACCTGGACGCTGGACCAGGGTTACCCAGGCCTGGAAAACATGGCGCTGATTCCCGGCACCGTGGGCGCCGCGCCGGTGCAAAACGTGGGTGCCTACGGCGTGGAGCTGCAAGACCGCTTTGAATCGCTGGACGCCGTCGACCTGCACACCGGCCAGGTGTTCACCCTGAATGCCGCCCAATGCGCCTTTGGCTACCGCGACTCGGTGTTCAAACACGCCAGCAAGGCCGATGGCGACACCCACCAGGCCCTGGGCCTGAAAGACCGCGCGCTGATATTGCGCGTGCGGTTTGCCCTGCCCAAGGCCTGGAAACCCGTGCTGGGCTACGCCGACCTGGAACGCAAGATGGCCGAGTCCGGCATCACCCAGCCCACGGCGCGCCAGATTTACCAATGGGTGTGCGAGGTGCGCCGCGCCAAGCTGCCCGACCCCAACGTCATTGGCAACGCGGGCAGCTTCTTCAAAAACCCCACCGTTACCCCCGAGCAATGCGCCGACATCATCGCCCGCGAACCCAAGGTGGTGCACTACCCGCTGCACGACGGCTCGGTCAAGCTGGCCGCGGGCTGGCTGATTGACGCCTGCGGCTGGAAAGGCAAAAGTGTGGGCCAGGCCGGCGTGTACGAGAAACAAGCCTTGGTGCTGGTGAACCGCGGCGCGGGCGTGGACGGCAACGGCGCCACCGGCGGCGAGGTGATGACCCTGGCCAAAGCCATCCAGACCAGCGTGTACGAACGCTTTGGCATCCGGCTGGAGTCTGAGCCCGTGGTGGTGTAGGGCACCCGCCCACAAAGACCCCCAAGCGCATGGCCGCGCCACCACGCGGTAGATTGCGGGCATGAACACTATTCTGGTTTTGGGCGGCACCGGCTTTGTGGGTGCCCATGTGTGCGAAAAACTGGTGCGCGCCGGCTGGCACGTCACCGTGCCCACCCGCAGGCGCGCCAACGCCCGCCACATCCTGCACCTGCCCGGCCTCACCGTGCTGGAAACCAATGTGCACGACCCCGCCGCCCTGGCGCGCGCCGTGCAGGGTCACCAGGCGGTGGTGAACCTGGTGGCCGTGTTGCACGGCAACGCCGCCCGCTTTAACGCGGTGCACGTGGCACTGCCACAAAGCCTGGCCCAAGCCTGCAGCGCCGCCCGGGTGCGCCAGCTGGTGCATGTGAGCGCGCTGGGCGCCGACCCCCAACACCCCGACGCCGCGCCCTCCGAATACCTGCGCAGCAAAAGCCGTGGCGAAGCCACGTTGCAGCAGGCCGCTGCGTCCGCGCCGTGGCAGCTCACGCTGCTGCGCCCCAGCGTCATCTTTGGTGCCGAAGACAAGTTTTTGAACCTCTTTGCCCGCCTGCAGACCGTCGCCCCCGTGGTGCCACTGGCCGGGGCCGATGCCCGGTTCCAGCCCGTGTGGGTGCAAGACGTGGCCAATGCCGTGGTGCGCAGCCTGGCGCCCGGCGCGCCCGGCGGCGTGGTGGAGGCCTGTGGCCCCGGTGTCTACACCCTGCGCCAGCTGGTGCAGCTGGCTGGACGGCTAAGCGGTGTGAACGAAGGCCGTGGCCGCCCCGTGCTGGGCCTGCCGCAATGGATGGGCCGCCTGCAGGCTCTGGCCATGGAATGCCTGCCCGGCGAACCCCTGATGAGCCGCGACAACCTGGACTCCATGCGCACGCCCAACGTAGCCACCGGCCAGCACCCGGGGCTGGAGGCGCTGGGCATCACCCCCGCTGCGCTGGAGCCCATCGCACACGGCTATCTGCGCCGCAACTGACTCGATGGTGGGCTGGAATTACTATAGTTTTGATAGCTGCTAGCGCAGTATCTACGGCTTGAAATGCCGATTTGGTTGCTAATTTTGCCCTGCTGGGCGTTCTCTCCGCCTGAGCGCCTGTGAAAGCCGGCCTTGACGCTTGCGCCTCTTGTTGAAGAATTCTTTAATTTGGCGCAGGTGTATTAAAGACATCTTTCGTACTATCCAAACCACTGGCACCTACGCACCTTCCACCAAAATGGGCAAACTGGTGCAGGCCTTTATGCCGCCAGCGCTGCCGCCTGAACAACCTGTGTTGGCCCCATAGTGCTATACCGATGCCAGCCGGGCGGCCCAACTGGCGCAGGCCTGTCTGTCTGGCGTGCCGGGCTGGTGCTCTCGGTAGACTGGTTGCTTTACAGCGCCACCCGTAAACGCTTCATACGCCATTCGCAACAGTGACTGGACTAGCTCACTTTCACGTCGGGGCGCAAGGTAATTGGAACGAAGACTTGGCAACGATTGACGTTTGGGAAGCTGCAGGAGTTTGTAGGGTGGTTGGCTAGTTAAGTATGAGAGGGACTTGCCAATACCATTAACATCTCCGCGATGACAATGAAGCTCTCGTCTTCTTCGGGGTGCTCGATAACGATGGGCTTATACCCGGGGTGGGTCGAGTCAGGTGATAGCGTAATTCGCCTGTGCTGCCAGCTACCGTCTTCGGTATGGGTCTTCTCGCTCGAATAGTGCTTGATGGTGTAGCGCCCATTTGTCTCCGGGTCTTCGATGCTCCGATGTTGCACAACCACTACCTTACCTTCACGTGTCCCGGCCGGGTTGACTCGAAATAGGCACCAAGCACCATTGGGAATTCGGCGGTTCATTGATTCACCAACCACTTGGGCAATAAAAAGTCCCGGTTGTGGGCTTATCCAGTCTGGCAAAGCGACCCAATCAACTGCCTGATCTTCAAAGGCTTGCGGATCGGAAAAACTACCCGCTGCAAAACGTAGATCAACCAGCGGCGCAGCCGCAATTCCCGCATTTCGCTCTTCCCTCGAAACAAGCTGCAGAGGTATTACGTTCAAAGTTTTCTTCGAAGTATTCTGAGCCTCATCCCCAACTCCAACCCCCGCTGTTCGTAGACGGCTGCGAAGGAACTCCCTAAGTGGAGCGTCTGTGCAGTAGACGTAGCAACCCTTCATGCCGCGAGTCATCAATGTGCGATATGTGTTTTTCACCAATGCATCGGCAATTGCTAGCGTCTTCTCTCGTTCGGCATTGAGCATGCTCTTAAGGCCGCGCACCGATTTGTCAGAGGATGCACGTTTGGTTGCATCGCTAACAATGCGTCCGTCTTCATAGAAAAGGTCCGGACCAATGATCACGCCAACGTAATCCAACTCTAGTCCTTGGCACGTGTGAATGCATCCAACTTGCTCTACCGACCCTGGCGTAATGATCCAGAGACTCCCATCTTTGTCCAAATTCCAGCGACGCTGGTAGTCAAATTCAGGTAGTTGAATGTCCCAAGCACTGGGATCTTTCTTGCTGGGCCACTTCCAGCAATACCCAGCCACTACGCGGGACCGATTGTTGGCCTGATTCTTTAACGCAACAAGTGCGTGCATTTCAGTCGGGTTGTCAAAAATGCGAAAGTCATACTCCCGAGTGTCAAGAATCGGAGCTGTAGTAGGGCGAATATTGAGAATGTTGTCTAGCCATTCAAGATACCCATCAGAGCCACTGCAACGAAATTGTGATGACAATTCCAGCTCAGTTATTTCGGCCCCGAATTCACGGGCTCGCAGTCGAAGTTCTTCTGTTTTTCCGATATCTTTCAATGTGACGCATTGGTTGTCGTCAACGAAGAAAACTGTGCACTTGGAAGAGCGGATTACTTCTTTAACTTGGCTATCACCTAGGTTGCCATAGAGGCCGCTCTTTTCATTCAGTCGATGTGCTTCGTCAACGATGAGAACATCGTATATGTCGGCGGGCATATTTACGAAAGCACCCGAACCGGAAAACAGATTGCCGATGCGTGTTCTCGAGAACGTACCGGTGAGTTTGGCCTCATACACGGCGCGCGGCGCAGCATTCTTTGAGACGTAGCGCGCATTGCGCTTGCGGCTAATTAGTGTTCCGAGAAGGTTGATGGCGATTACCGATTTCCCAGTGCCGGGACCACCTTGAACTATTACAACCTGCTTCCGTTTTTCTGCTTTAGTTTCAACTGTCAAGATGGTCTCGTAGGCCACCTTTTGATCATCAAGAAGAATGAATTCGTTTCTTCCTTGAAGTAGCGCAACGACGCTGTCGGCCAGCATTTTTGACGGTTGAATTCGTCCATTCTCGATGGTGTAGAGAATACCTTTGCGATCGCCATGGCGAACATGCTCTCGAATAAATCGTTGCAATTTATCGCGCTCACGCGCAAGAAACAGTGGCGCCTTTTGAATGTGTTCTCGATAGTGTGAGTGGTCGATCTCGCCGTCTCGTGGGTGATTGTGCAAGTAGGCGCAAGGTTGAAGCTTCATGTCACCTTCATGCACGGCCCTATTGAAGTCTTCCAAATATGCTGCATAGGACCAAGCTTGATAGGAGGGGTGTGGACCTTCAGTTTCTCCAACTCTCCCACCCCGTCGTGCCCACACGATCGCGTCTTTATCACTGCGACGAGACTCTGACCATTGTTTCAGTTCAACGATAACTACCTTCGACCTCGCTTGAGCGTCTTCGCCGGTGATGACGAAGTCAATGCGTTTGCTTTGGAGCGGTAGTTGGTATTCGATGGCTACGCCTGCATCAGACGGAATTTCGTCGTCGTTCAATACCTTGGCCATCTCCATAAGTGAGTTTTTCCACGATCGAATTTCCGATTGCCCGACGCCGTGGCCGGTAGCGTTTAGAAAGTGGCGTGACATGACATCTTCGATGTCATCGTGTAGCGCATGATGCAGAAATTCGCTCTTATTCGCCTGATAGATGATCATCTGTCAAAGCTCGTCGTATTTCTTGCTGGTGCCTCGAGCTTTTTCGATCGGGTACTTGAGTGCATTGGCTTTGACTTTTGCTTGTGCCGCCGCGATTGGATCAATCCCCAATGCACTCGAGAGTTGGATCAAATACAGCAAAACATCTGCAATCTCTGATCCTATGACTTCTCGTTTCTCTAAAGACACCTCGCGACTTTGGACCTCGGTTAGCCACTGAAAATGTTCGAGCAATTCGCCAGTCTCTACAACCAATGCAGAAGCGAGATTTTTGGGCGAATGGAAGGGCTGCCACTCGCGTTCTTTTGCAAACTTTTCAAGTTCGAGGGCTAAGTCGCGTAGCGAGTCTGTCATTGAGGGAATTAATTTAAGTTATGCGATTCCGTCTCACTTTAACTTGAACCACTTTCATTTCCTAGATGTAACGAATGACTAGTCGAAGCGTTGAGTCCAAAACAACAAAGCCCGCCAAGCGTTAACTTGGCGGGCTTTGTTTTTAAGGGTTTGAAATGTCTTACTTACCCAACTTCAAGAAATCATCCCCCTTGCCCAACTCCAGCAGCCCGGCGTTGGAATACACCTGCAGCTTGGCGCGGGTGTCGGTGATGTCCAGGTTGCGCATGGTCAGTTGGCCGATGCGGTCCAGCGGGCTGAATGGCGCGTCTTCCACCTTCTCCATGCTCAGGCGCTCGGGCGCGTAGGTCAGGTTGGGGCTTTCGGTGTTCAGCAGGCTGTAGTCGTTGCCGCGGCGCAGTTCCAGGGTCACGGTGCCGGTGATGGCCTTGGCGACCCAGCGCTGGGCGGTTTCGCGCAGCATGATGGCTTGGCTGTCGAACCAGCGGCCCTGGTACAGCAGGCGGCCGAGCTTGCGGCCGTTGTCGCGGTACTGTTCGATGGTGTCTTCGTTGTGGATGCCGGTGACCAGGCGCTCGTAGGCGATGAACAGCAGCGCCAGGCCGGGGGCTTCGTAGATGCCGCGGCTCTTGGCTTCGATGATGCGGTTCTCGATCTGGTCGCTCATGCCCAGGCCGTGGCGGCCACCGATTTCGTTGGCCTTCAAGATCAGGCTCACCAGGTCGTCAAAGCGCTGGCCGTTCAGGGCGACGGGGCGGCCTTCTTCAAAGGTGACGCTCACTTCTTCGGCCTTCACCACGCAGTCGTCGCGCCAGAAGGGCACGCCCATGATGGGGTTGACGATCTTGATGCCGGAGTTCAAAAACTCCAGGTCTTTGGCTTCGTGCGTGGCGCCCAGCATGTTGCTGTCGGTGCTGTAGGCTTTTTCGGCGCTCATCTTGTAGCCAAAGCCGTTGGCGGTGATGAAGGCGCTCATCTCGGAGCGGCCGCCCAGTTCGTCGATGAACTGCTGGTCCAGCCAGGGTTTGTAGATTTTGAGCGAGGGGTTGGTCAACAGGCCGTAGCGGTAGAAGCGCTCGATGTCATTGCCCTTGAAGGTGGAGCCGTCGCCCCAGATGTTCACATCGTCCTGCTGCATGGCGGTCACCAGCATGGTGCCGGTCACGGCGCGGCCCAGGGGCGTGGTGTTGAAGTAGGTGGAGCCGGCGGTGGTGATGTGGAAGGCGCCGGCCTGCAGGGCGGCAATGCCTTCAGCAGCCAGTTGGGGGCGGCAGTCGATCAGGCGGGCCTTGATGGCGCCGTATTCCATGGCCTTGCGCGGGATTTCGTCGTAGTCGGCCTCGTCGGGCTGGCCCAGGTTGGCGGTGTAGGCGTAGGGCAGGGCGCCCTTTTGCTTCATCCACAGCAGGGCCGCGCTGGTGTCCAGGCCGCCGGAGAAAGCGATGCCGACCTTTTGGCCGACGGGGATGTTTTGCAGAATGGTGTTTGACATGAAATGTGCCTCTAGCCCGCGTGGAATATGCGCAAGCAGCTATAAATTTAGGAGTGGCTGAGCGTGTGGATCAAGCGCTGATCAACCGAAGTGGCAGATGTAGTGGTAAGCCTCAAAGCCCTCGGTCACGCGGATCTGGAACTTGGCGTTGCCGGGCACATTGAACTTTTGGCCTTCGCCGCTGGTGATCCAGGCGTCGGTGCCGTCGAGCTTGTAGTCGCAGCTGCCGCCCACGCATTCCATGATCTCGGGCGCGCCGGTGTTGAAAGTCAGCGTGGCGGGCAGGATCACGCCGACCGATTTCTTGGTGCCGTCAGCCTGGGTGAAGCCGTGGCTCACGCACTTGCCGTCGAAGTACACATTGGCTTTGGTGGTGACGGAAACGTTGTCGAAGTGGGTGGTGGTCATGGTGCTGCGTAATAGAAAGGAAATAGGGGCCCGGCGCGCCTGGCACCGAGCAACCCGCGATTTTACGGGAGGCGGGCCGCAAAGGCCGCGTCGCTAAAACCCACAGTCACCGTGCCGTCTCCCCAGACGACCACAGGTCGCTTGATGACGCTACTGTGTTCCTGCATCACGGCGATGGCGGAGGGTGTGTCCACCACGCTGGCTTGCGTGGCCTCGTCGAGCTTGCGCCAGGTGGGGCCGCGGCGGTTGATCAGGGTGTCCAGGCCGGCCGATTCAATCCAGCCGGGCAGCAGGGCGGTGGGTACGCCCTGTTTTTTGAAGTCGTGAAACGTGTAGTCCACACCGTGTTCAGTGAGCCAGTCGCGGGCTTTTTTGACGGTGTCGCAGTTGGGGATGCCGTAGAGGGTGGTCATGGGCTGATTTTGACATAATCTTTGAACCAAAATGGCACCCAGCGCCCGCAGAATATGCGCAAGCAGCTATCAATTTCATAGTGAAAGAGTCCCCATGCGCAGCACTTCCCGCACCCTGTACCCGCCCCTGGAGCCGTTCAAGACCGGCATGTTGGATACCGGCGAGGGCCACACCCTGTGCTGGGAGCTGTGTGGCAACCCGCAGGGCCAGCCGGCCGTCTTTTTGCATGGCGGGCCGGGCTCGGGCTGCTCGGCTGACCACCGCCGCCTGTTTGACCCCGAGCGTTACTGCGTGCTGCTGTTCGACCAGCGCGGCTGCGGCCGTTCTACCCCACACGCCAGCCTGGAGGCCAACACCACCTGGCACCTGGTAGCCGACATCGAGCGCCTGCGTGCCCTGCTGGGCGTGGAGCGCTGGCTGGTGTTTGGTGGCTCCTGGGGCAGCACGCTGGCCCTGGCCTACGCGCAGACGCACCCGCAGGCGGTGTCGGCCCTCATCGTGCGCGGCATCTTCACGGTGCGCCGGGCCGAGCTGCTCTGGTACTACCAGGAGGGCGCGTCGTGGATGTTCCCCGACCTGTGGGAGGCCTACCTGGCGCCCATTCCGCCAGCCGAGCGGGGCGACCTGATCGCCGCCTACCGCAAGCGCCTGGTGGGCGCCGACCCCGTGGCCCAACTGGAAGCCGCCAAGGCCTGGAGCCTGTGGGAGGGCCAAACCATCCGCCTGCTGCCCGATGCCGCCAACAAGGCCAAGCACGCGGGTGACGACTACGCGCTGGCGTTTGCGCGCATCGAGAACCACTACTTTGTGCACGGCGGCTGGCTGGAAGAGGGGCAACTGATCCGCGATGCGCACAAGCTGGCGGGCATTCCCGGCGTCATCGTGCAGGGCCGCTACGACATGGCCACCCCGGCCAAAACCGCCTGGGACCTGCACCGCGCCTGGCCGGAGGCCGATTTCACGCTGGTGGACGACGCGGGCCACGCCTTCAACGAACCCGGCATCTTGAGTGCGCTGCTAGAGGCAACTGACCGGTTTGCGAAGTAAGCACTGGGCTGGGGCGGGGCGGCTGGGTGCTCTGCGCAGCGAGGTAAAGGAGGAGCCCGAAGGGCGGGGGACACGAGCGGAGCGGAGTACCCAGTCGCCCCGCCCCAGCACAGCAGGTCGGCGACAATCGGCGGAGTATGGAAACACCCAACACGCTACAAGAATGGCTGGCCCACTGTGAGCGCCTGCACCCCAAAGGCATCAACGGCATCGAAATGGGGCTGGACCGCGTACGCGCCGTCGCCCAGCGCCTGAATCTCACCTTCACTTGCCCGGTCATCACCGTGGCGGGCACCAACGGCAAAGGCTCCACCTGCGCCATGCTCGAATCCATTTTGGGCCAGGCGGGTTACAAGACCGGCGTCTACACCTCGCCCCACCTGGTGCATTTTGAGGAGCGCATGCGGCTCAAGGGCGAAGCCGCAGACGCTAGCAAATTTGTAGCTGCTCTCGCAGAGGTGGAGCGGGCTAGGGGCCAAAATGGGCCTGAAATCGCGCTCACCTACTTCGAATTCACCACCCTGGCCATCCTTCTGGCCCTGTCCCGCGAAGGGCTGGATGTGGTGATCTTGGAGGTGGGCCTGGGTGGCCGGCTGGACGCGGTCAACATCATCGACGCCGACTGCGCTGTCATCACCAGCATCGACCTGGACCACATGGAGTTGCTGGGCGATACCCGCGAGGCGATTGGGTTCGAGAAGGCCGGCATCATGCGCACCGGCCGCCCGGTGATCGTGAGCGACCCGGTGCCACCGCAAAGCGTGCTGGACCGCGCGCTGGAAGTGGGCGCTGACCTGTGGCGCGTGGGCACGGACTTCAATGTGTCGGGAGACAAGCAGCAGTGGGGCTGGGCCGGGCGCGGGCGGCGTTACAGCGGCCTGGCTTACCCGGCGCTGCGCGGGGCCAACCAGTTGGTCAACGCCTCGGGCGTGCTGGCCGCGCTCACCGCGCTGCGCGAGCAGTTGCCCGTCACGGCCCAGGCCGTGCGCGTGGGTCTGGCGCTGGTGGAGTTGCCGGGGCGCTTCCAGATCATTCCGGGCCAGCCTACGCTGGTGCTGGATGTGGCCCACAACCCGCATTCGGTGGCCGCGCTGGCCGCCAACCTGGACGCCATGGGCTTTTACCCCACCACCCACGCCATTTTTGGCGCCATGGCCGACAAGGACCTGGCGCCCATGTTCGCCAAGGTGGCGCCGCTGATGGACCGCTGGTATTTCACCGATTTGCCTTCGCCCCGTGCTGCGACAGGTGCTGATTTGCAAGCCCAGTGGAGTGCCCACAACACGCGCAAAGACGCATCGGCCCAGGCCTTTGCCGACCCCATGCAGGCCCTGCGCGCCGCCATCGCCGCCGCAGACCCCACTGATAGAATCGTCGTCTTTGGATCGTTCTACACCGTGGGCGGTGTGCTGCAAGAGGGCACCCCCAAGCTGCACGCCAAACACCTCCAGCCCCAAGCTACCTGAACCGTCACCCCACACATGGCCTTTTTCAAGTTTCGCAAAGGCGGCGACGAGCAGCCCACCCCATCCAGTGCCCCCGAGAGCGTGGAAGTCATGCGCAAACGCGCGCGGCACCGCCTGATTGGCGCGGCCGTGCTGGTGTTGCTGGGGGTCATCGGCTTCCCGCTGCTGTTTGACAGCCAGCCACGGCCGATTGCGGTGGACATTCCGATCGAGATTCCGGACAAGGCCAAGGTGGCACCCTTGGGCGCGCCCCAGGTGGCGGCCAGCAGTGCGACCCCCTCGCAGGTCAGCGGTGGTGTGATCGACGGCGCCACACCGGTGGCATCAGCACCCGCCAAGCCAGAACCCAAACCTGAAGCAAAGCCCGCCCCCAAGGCCGAGGCCAAGCCCGAAACCATCATCACCGAGGCCAAGCCGGCGCCCAAGCCCGTGGCCAAACCGGCTGCCAAGCCTGAAGTCAAACCGGAGCCCAAGCCGGCGCTTGCAGAGAAGCCGGTTGCCAAGCCCAGCGAGGCGGCCAAGGCCCAAGCCTTGCTGGATGGCAAACCCGTGGCGGACAAGCCTGCCGAGAAGAAGCCCGATGCGGCTACCGTCCGGTTTGTCGTGCAAGTGGGGGCCTATGTGGAGGCTGCCAAGCTGCGCGAAGCGCGCCAGAAGGTAGAGAAGGCCGGCTTCAAGACCTACACCCAGGTGGTGGGCGCCAAAGACGCCCAGCGCACCCGGGTACGCATCGGACCGTTTGCCAGCAAGGCCGAGGCGGAAAAGGCCGTGGACAAGCTCAAGAAGCTGAACCTGCCCGCCGCCATCCTGGAACTCTGAACGAATCCTGCCTATGCCCACCTTGGATTGGATCTTTCTGGCCGTCTTGCTGTTTTCCTTGGTGCTGGGCGCCTGGCGGGGGCTGGTGTACGAGGTGCTGTCGCTCGTGAGCTGGGCTGTGGCCTTTGTGCTGGCGCAATGGTTGGCGCCGGAGGCAGCCCAGTGGATTCCCATCACCGGCGATGCCGAGGCGGTGCGTTACGCCGGGGGTTTTGTGCTGGTTTTTGTGGCAACGGTGTTTGCCGGTGGGCTGATTGCCTTTGTAGTCAAAAAATTGGTGGCAGCCGCAGGCATGAGCCCCGCGGACCGGATGTTGGGCGCCATATTTGGACTGGTGCGCGGCATGTTGCTGCTTGTGGTGGTCACCGCGGTCGTCGACATGACCCCGGTACACACCGCAAACTGGTGGCAGAGCGCCATGGGGCCGCGCATGACCGGCATGGTGCTCAGCAGCGTCAAGCCCCTGCTGCCCGAAGAATTTGGCAAGTATTTACCTTGAGAGTGAACCCCTATGTGTGGAATCGTTGGCGTTGTTAGCAATGCACCTGTCAATCAACTGATCTATGACGCTTTGCTGCTCCTGCAGCACCGCGGCCAGGATGCTGCTGGCATCGTCACCCAGCAAGAGCGCAAGTTCTTCATGCACAAAGCCAAGGGCATGGTGAAGGACGTGTTCCGCACCCGCAATATGCGCAGTTTGCTGGGCAACTGCGGCCTGGGGCAGGTGCGTTACCCCACGGCGGGCAACGCCTTCAGCGAAGAAGAGGCCCAGCCTTTCTATGTGAACGCGCCCTTTGGTATCGTGCTGGTGCACAACGGCAACCTGACCAACGCCCATGCCCTGAAGGCAGAGTTGTTTAACACCGATCACCGCCACATCAACACCGAGAGCGACTCCGAAGTGCTGCTCAATGTGCTGGCGCACGAGATCGAAAAAACCACCCGGGGCCTGCCACTGCAGCCCATGGACATCTTTGCCGCAGTGCGCAATGTGCACAAGCGCGTCAAAGGTTCCTATGCCGTCATCGCGCTGATCGCCGGCCACGGTGTGCTGGCTTTTCGCGACCCCTACGGCATTCGCCCCCTGTGCATGGGCAAAAACGGCGACGGCAATGTGATGCTGGCCAGCGAGTCGGTGACCCTGGAAGGCAGCAGCTTCCAGTTCGAACGCAATGTGGACCCCGGCGAGGCGGTGTTCGTCGACTTGCAAGGCCATGTGCATGCTCAGCAGTGCGCAGAAGCCCCGCAGCTCTCGCCTTGTATTTTTGAGTTTGTGTACCTCGCCCGCCCGGACTCGGTCATGGACGGCATCTCGGTCTACCAGGCCCGCCTGAACCTGGGTGAAACCTTGGCCAAGCGTGTGATCTCCACCGTGCCGCCCAGTGAGATCGATGTGGTCATTCCCATCCCCGAGTCCAGCCGCCCCAGTGCCGCGCAATTGGCGCAGTTGCTGGGCCTGCCGTACCGCGAAGGCTTTGTGAAAAACCGCTACGTGGGCCGCACCTTCATCATGCCCGGCCAGGGTGTGCGCAAGAAGTCGGTGCGCCAAAAGCTCAACGTGATTGCCAGCGAATTCAAGGGCCGCAATGTGCTGCTGGTGGACGACTCCATCGTGCGCGGTACTACCAGCAAAGAAATTGTGCAGATGGCGCGCGACGCTGGTGCCCGCAAGGTTTACTTGGCCAGCGCCGCGCCGCCCGTGCGTTTCCCCAACGTCTACGGCATCGACATGCCCACCAGCAGCGAGCTGGTGGCGCACAACCGCACCGTAGAGCAAATTCGCGAAATCATTGGCTGCGACGCCCTGATTTACCAGGACGTGGACGGCATGAAGAAGGCCATTGGGTCGCTGAGCAACAAGCTGGCTGGCTTTGATGCCTCCTGCTTCGACGGCATCTATGTCACCGGCGATATTTCGTCCGATGACATCGAGCGCCTGAACGAAAAACGGGTGGGCGGTGAAGAGAGCCTGGAAGACACCTCGCGCCTGGCCCTGCCTAACCACGCGGACTGAACCATGGCAGCACAACAGTTACCCGACGGCCTGCACCTGGACACCTTGGCCGTGCGCACGGCCCTGGAGCGCAGCCAGTATGGCGAGAACTCCGAGGCCCTGTACCTCACCAGCGGCTACGTGCAGTCCAGCGCCGCCTCCAGCGCCGCACGGTTTGCCATGGAAGAAGAAGGCTTCACCTACTCGCGTGTCGGCAACCCCACGGTAAGCAGCATGGAAATGCGCCTGGCCGCGCTGGAAGGCACGGAGGCCGCCGTGGCCACGTCCTCCGGCATGTCTGCCATTCTCTTGCTGGGCATGGCCCTGCTCAAGGCAGGCGATCACGTGATTTGCTCGCAGTCGGTGTTTGGCTCCGTCATTCCGATGTTCAGCCGCGAGTTCGCGAAGTTTGGTGTGGAGACGACGTTCGTGCCGCAGACCGATGTGGCTGCGTGGAAGGCCGCCGTGCGCCCCAACACCCGGCTCTTGTTTGCCGAGACACCGACCAACCCGTTGACCGAGGTGTGTGACATCCGGGCGCTGGCCGATATCGCGCACAACGCGGGCGCCTTCCTGGCCGTGGACAACTGCTTTGCAACGCCCGTGTTGCAGCGGCCGGTGTTCATGGGGGCCGACTTCATCATCCACTCCGGCACCAAGTTCCTGGACGGCCAGGGGCGTGTCATGGCGGGTGCCATCTGCTGCACGCAAAAGCAGCGCGACGAACTGTTCCTGCCCGTGATCCGCACGGCCGGCATGGTGCTGTCACCCTTCAATGCGTGGGTGCTGCTCAAGGGCATGGAAACCTTGGCCATACGTGTCAAGGCCCAGTCCACCAGCACGCTGGCCGTGGCGCAGTGGTTGCAAGCCCAGCCGCAGGTCGCCCGCGTTTTCTACCCCGGCCTGCCCAGTCATGCCCAGCACGAACTGGCCATGCGCCAGCAGTCGGGCAGCGGTGGGGCGGTGTTGTCGTTTGAGGTGAAGGCCCCCGATGTGGATGCCGCACGCAAGAACGCTTTCCATGTGCTGGACAGCATGCAAGTGCTGTCGCTGTGCACCAACCTTGGCGACACCAAAACTTTGGCCGCCCACCCCGCCAGCACCTCGCACGGCCGCCTGTCCGAGGCGCAGCGCCAGTTGGCTGGCATTGGCCAGGGCCTGATCCGCGTGGCTGTGGGCCTGGAACATATTGATGACATCACCGCCGATCTGGCGCGTGGTCTGAACACCCTTTGAATATGAGCAAAATTCGTACGCGCATCGCGCCTTCTCCCACCGGTTTTCTGCACCTGGGCACGGCCCGCACCGCGTTGTACTCCTGGGCGTATGCCCGTCACTTTGGTGGCGAGTTTGTGCTGCGTATTGAGGACACCGATGTGGCCCGTTCCACGCAGGACTCGGTGGACCAAATCCTCGCTTCCATGCAATGGCTGGGGCTGGAGTACGACGAAGGCCCGGTGTACCAGATGCAGCGCCTGGACCGCTACAAGGCGGTGGTCGATCAACTCATGGCAGAAGGCAAGGCCTACTACTGCTACAGCACCCCCGAAGAGCTGGACGCCGTGCGCGAAGCCAAAAAGGCGCGTGGTGAGAAGGCGCTGTACGACGGCACCTGGCGCCCCGCGCCCGGCAAGACCTTGCCGCCCGTGCCCGAAGGCGTGAAGCCCGTGGTGCGCTTTTGCAATCCACCGGACGGCGATGTGACCTGGAACGACCTGGTCAAAGGCCCCATCACCATCAGCAACCGCGAGATCGATGACCTCATCATCGTGCGCACGGATGGCATTCCCACCTACAACTTTGCCGTGGTGGTGGACGATTGGGACATGCAGATCAGCCACGTATTCCGTGGCGACGAGCACATCAACAACACGCCCTGGCAAATCAACATCTTCCACGCACTGGGCGCAGCGCTGCCGCAGTTCGGCCACTGCCCGGTCATTCTGGGCGACGACGGCCAAAAACTGTCCAAGCGCCGCGGTGCGGTCAGCGTCACCGCGTACGAGGAGGGCGGTTACCTGCCCGAAGCCATGCTCAATTACCTGGCCCGCCTGGGCTGGAGCCATGGCGACGAAGAATTGTTCACGCGTGAGCAACTGGTGGGCTGGTTTGATGGCACACACCTGAACAAGAGCCCCGCGCAGTGGGACCCGGCCAAGCTGCTGTGGGTCAATGCGCACTACATCAAGCAGGCGGACAACGCACGCTTGGCTGCGCTGGTGGCCGTGCAACTGGCCAAGTTGGGGGTGGAGCTGCCCGCAGAGACGGTGGAAAACCACTTGCCCCAGCTGTGCGCCTTGCTGAAGGACCGCTGCGACACTACCGTGGCCCTGGCCCAATGGGCAGCAAAGTTTTATGCCGACGTGCAAGTCGATGCCGCTGAGCTGGCCCAGCATGTGACCGACGCCGTGAAGCCGGCCATCGCAACGCTGGCAGACAAGCTGGCGTCCTGTGCCTGGGACAAGGCGTCCATTGCCGCCGTGATCAAAGAAGTGCTGGCAGCGCATGGCTTGAAGATGCCGCAACTGGCCATGCCGGTGCGCGTGCTGGTCATGGGTACGGCGCAGACGCCGTCGCTCGATGCGGTGCTGGAATTGAGCGGAAGAGAAAAAGTTATGGCAAGACTTGTCAGGGGCTGAAAAACTTGTATATAATTTGAGGCTCGGAAGTTGAATGCAAAGCAAGGTAACACTTGTGTTGCAGTCAAGGAAATTGGGGGTATAGCTCAGCTGGGAGAGCGCTTGCATGGCATGCAAGAGGTCAGCGGTTCGATCCCGCTTACCTCCACCAATTCTTCTGTAACGGATAAGTTCCAAGGTTTTGACCCTATCGTCTAGAGGCCTAGGACATCACCCTTTCACGGTGAGTACCGGGGTTCGAATCCCCGTAGGGTCGCCAAGTTTTTAGCGCAAGCTAAGACGGCACAAGTTGGTAACAGCTTTCGCAAGAAAGTAACTTGGCTCAAAAGTTGAAAGACTGAGAGTAAACGGTTACCGCTACCAGGAGTGGTAGTTCAGTTGGTTAGAATACCGGCCTGTCACGCCGGGGGTCGCGGGTTCGAGTCCCGTCCACTCCGCCAAATTCAAAAAGCCGTTGACGATTCAACGGCTTTTTTGTTGAAGCAAATGCGTCTCAGGTTTTGACCCTATCGTCTAGAGGCCTAGGACATCACCCTTTCACGGTGAGTACCGGGGTTCGAATCCCCGTAGGGTCGCCAGTTTTTTGCAGCAATGCAAGACGGCACAAGTTGGTAACCGCCAGCCCGCAAGGGCAGGCGACTTGGCTCGAAAGAGCGAACGTTACCGCTACCAGGAGTGGTAGTTCAGTTGGTTAGAATACCGGCCTGTCACGCCGGGGGTCGCGGGTTCGAGTCCCGTCCACTCCGCCAAATTCAAAAAGCCGCTGCATCCACATGCAGCGGCTTTTTCTTTGGCTGCGTCACGCGATGTGGCCACAATGGCGGCATGCACAAACATTTTTCTGAAACCACGGGCCATCAGCGGCTGGTTTATGGTGCGTTGGCTGGCGGGGTAACGGCGTCGATGCCTTTGCCGGTGGCGACGCCCTCGCAAGCCTTGTTGGCCTGGACCGTGGGGGCCAGTACCTACCTGGTCTTGTCGTGGTGGCTGGCTGTGGCGTTTGACGCCAAACGCACGCGGGCCCGGGCCCAGGCGCAGGACCAGCCAGGCATGACCTTGTTCGTGTTGTTGCTGCTCTCGGTGTTTGCGAGTTTCACCGCCATTGCGTTGATGCTGCAACACGTCAAGGACCTCTCCGGCATGCAGCGCGCGGCGCATCTGGCCTTGAGCCTGTTGGCGCTGGCGGCATCGTGGTTGCTGATGCAAACCATCTTTGCCTTCCGTTACGCCCATGTGTACTACCAGGAAGAGCTGCGTGGGCAGCCCCACGGGGCGGGGCTGGATTTTCCGGGCAAGTTGTCGCCGGACTACTTTGACTTTTTGTACTACGCCCACGTGGTGGGCATGACCTCGCAGGTGTCGGACGTGGTGGTCACCTCGCGCCAGATGCGCCGGCTCACGTTGCTGCACAGCGTGAGCGCGTTTGGGTTCAATATGCTGGTGCTGGCCCTCTCCATCAACGTGATGGCGGGCGCGATCCAATAAGTCCGCTGGACAGGGCGGTGCCCAGCAAGATGATGGGGCCGCAGACCAGCATCCAGGGGGTGATGGTCTCACCCAACAGCAGCACGCCGTAGGTCACGCCGAACACCGGGATTGCGTAGGTCACCGTGAGCGCCTTGGCAGGGCCGCGGCGGTCAATCAGGCGGAAGAAGATGACGTAGGCCACACCGGTGCACAGCACGCCCAGTGCCAACAGGGCCAGCCAGGCTGCGGTGCTGACGGCGTGTGCCGGCCAGTACCAGAGCGTGAAGGGCAGCAGGCCCAGCGTGGCACCCACCTGGCTGCCGGTGGCCAGCACCATGGAGGGCACGCCAGCGAGAAAGCGGCGCGTGAAGCTGGCCGACACGCCGTAGAAGAAACAGGCCACCAGACAGGCCAACACGGCCCAGCCGGTAGATCCGGCACCGGCACTGGGTGTGAAGCTGGACTTGCTCCAGGCCAGCAAGGCCACCCCGAAAAAACCTACCAACAAACCCAGCACACGCAGTCCGTGGGGCCTGTCCTTGAGCCAGACCCAGGCCACCACGGCGCCAAACAGCGGCACCGTGGCGTTGAGGATGGACGACAGCCCGGTGGAGATGGACAGCAGCGCAAATGACAGACAGGCGAAGGGAATGGCTGAGTTGAGGATGCCCACCGTGAACACCAGCTTCCAGTGCTGGCGCAGCGCAGCTACCTGGCCCCGGTACCACAGGATGGGCAGCAAAAAGGCCGCGGCAATGCCCACCCGCATGCCCGCGGTGGGTAGCGCACCAAACTCCTTGGCGCCCATGCGCATGAACAAAAAGGACGAGCCCCAGATGGCGGCCAGCAAAACAAAGTCCAGCACCCAGGCGGGCGCAGGGGGCGCGGTTGGGGGGGCGGCAGGCGTGGCAGAAGACGAAGAGGTCACACGGGGCTTTCTAATTTGAGCAAGGCAATTTTGCGTTCCAAACCACCGGCGTACCCGGTCAGCGCCCCGTGGGCGCCCAACACGCGGTGGCAGGGCACGATGATGCTGATGGGGTTGCGCCCAACGGCGGCTCCCACGGCGCGCACCGCCGCGGGGTTGTGGATCTGTTGGCTGATGTGGCCATAGCTTACCGTGCCGCCCGAGGCAATGGTTTGCAGGCGGGCCCACACCGCTTGCTGGAAGGCGGTGCCACCGGACAGGTCCAGCGGCAGGTCGAAGTGCTGGCGTTGGCCGGCAAAGTATTCCTGCAATTGCTGGCCCGCCGCATGCAGCAGCGGGTGCTGGGCCTGCACCGGCCATGCATCGAAAGACGGCTGATGCTGCTGCCCATCAAACCAGGCACCGACCAGCGCCGTGTCGGTCGCGGCCAGTGTCATGGGGCCCAGCGGGGTGGCCAGGGTGGTGCGGACGGTGTGGGGTGAGAATTTCATATAAAAAGGCCTCCAGCCCTTATGCAATATGCGCGAGTAGCTATCAATTTAATAGTGACCAGGCGCGCACTGTGGCATAGCTGCGCCATGGGCGCCAGGCCTGCGAGGCGTGCTCGGCGGCCACCGCTGGGCGCGGCTGCTCGCGCACGCCCAGTGCCTTGTGCAGGGCCACGTCGCCGGCCGGAAAGGCGTCGGGCCAGCGCAATGCACGCATGGCGATGTAGTGCGCCGTCCAGGCACCGATGCCGGGCAGGGCTTGCAGGGCCTGCAACGTGGCAGGCACATCGGCACTGGCGTTGAGCGCCAGCTGTCCGTCCGCCACCGCGGCGGCCAGCGCGCGGATCGCCTGCTGGCGCTGGCGCACGATGCCAAGCTGGCCCAGGTCGTCGTCACTGGCGTGGCGCAACTGGGCCGCGCTTGGGAACAGATGGGTAAGGCCAGTGATGGGCGTGGCCAGGGGTGTGCCAAAGCGCTGTACCAGCCGCGCGCCCAGGGTGCGCGCGGCCTGCACCGTGATTTGCTGGCCCAACACGGCGCGCACCGCCAGCTCAAAACCATCCACCGTGCCCGGCACGCGCAGGCCCGCCCCCTCGGGAAAAGAGTCCTGCAGCACTGCGTGGATGGCATGCGGGTCAGCGTCCAGGTCCAGCAGACTGCGCACGCGCGCCATCACCAGCGGCAGGGCGGCGGCCAGTGATTCACTGACTGTGATCTGCACTTCACTGCGTGCGGGGCGCAGCTGCAGTTGCACCCAGCCCTGCAGCGTCTGTCCGGCCACGTCCAGCGCCAGCGTGCGGGCCAGGCGCAGCTGCGCCACGTCCACCACCTCCACGCCGGCCAGGCTGCGCTGGGCAAAAAATTGCAGCAGGGCCGCCTCATCCAGCGGCGGGCGGTAGGCGGCTTTGAGTTGCAGGCCGGTGCCGTGGCCCACGTGGCTGCCTGTGGCGCTGCGCAGCGCACGCGGCTGCAGGCGGTACTGGGCCACAAACACGGTGTTGAAGCGCCGCACGCTGGCAAAGCCGCTCAGTGCCGCCACCTGGGCAATCGGCAACTGCGTGTCGGTGAGCAACTGCTTGGCCGTCAGCAGGCGCCGGGTCTGCAGGTACTGCAGCGGCGAGACACCCCACAGCGCTTCAAAAATGCGGCGCAGGTGGCGCTCGCTCACGCCCAGGCGCGTGGCCACTTGGCCCATGCTGGGCGCGCCATCGCTCCACAACTGCGGGGCGTCCAGCAACTGGGCGGCTTGGCGCGCCAGGATGGCGGAGGCATCCTGGGTGGACCAGGCCTGCGCGCCCAGCGCCTGCAGCCCTGAGGGCGCCAGCTCGGGGCGGCAGCGCATGCAGGGCCGAAAGCCGGCCGCTTCGGCCTGCGAGGCCAGGGCAAAGAAACGGCAGTTCTCCTGCTTGGGCGTGCGCACCTTGCAGACTGGCCGGCAGTAGATGCCGGTGCTGGTCACGCCGGTGAAAAAGCGCCCGTCAAAGCGCGCATCGCGGGCCTTGAGGGCCAGGTACTGGCCCGCATGGTCGGCGGCAGAGGGCGGGGAGGGCGTGTGCATGGCGCTGATGATACGGAGCCACAGGCTCCGTATGCGCCGTTTTCGGACATGTGGCTGTGGCAAAAACGGGGAGGGCGCCGCCTACAATGTGCCGCCACAGACCCTGGCTTTCGCACAGGGCCACAGAGAGGACCGTACCGTGCAGCTTGCCCCCAGTATTTTCAAAGCCTATGACATCCGTGGCGTGGTGCCCAGCACCCTGACTGAAGACATTGCGCTCGGTCTGGGCCGCGCCTTTGGCACCGTGGCCATGGCCCAGGGTGAAACCACCGTGGCCGTGGGCCGCGATGGCCGTTTGAGCGGCCCCAGCCTGGCAGCAGCGCTGATGCGCGGCCTGCAGGAGGCCGGTGTGGCGGTGATCGACGTGGGCATGGTGACGACGCCGCTGCTCTACTTTGCGGCCCATACCCTGTGCCGCAGCGGTATCCAGGTCACGGGCAGCCACAACCCCCGCGACTACAACGGTTTCAAGATGGTGCTGGGCGGGCGGGCCATTTACGGCGCCGACATCCAGGCCCTGCGCACGCACTTGGAGCAGGAAAGCTGGGTGCTGCAGCCCGGTGGCTCCTGCCGCAGCGAGGATGTGCTGGCGGCCTATACCGCGCACATCGTGGGCGACATCCGGCTGGCACGGCCGTTGAAGATCGTGGTGGACAGTGGCAACGGCGTGGCCGGGGCCTCGGCACCGGCCATCCTGCGGGCCATTGGCTGCGAGGTGCAGGAACTGTTCAGCACGGTGGATGGCAACTTCCCCAACCACCACCCGGACCCGAGCAAGCCCGAGAACCTGCGCGACCTGATTGCCGCCTTGCAGGCCGGGGACGCCGAACTCGGTCTGGCCTTCGACGGCGACGGTGACCGCCTGGGCATCGTCACCCGCGATGGGCAGACCATTTACCCGGACCGCCAGATGATGCTGTTTGCCCGTGACGTGTTGTCGCGTGTGCCAGGCGGCACCATCGTGTTTGACGTGAAGTGCTCGCAGCAGTTGGCGCCCGCCATTGTGGCCGCCGGCGGCCAGCCCCTGATGTTCAAGACCGGCCATTCGTTGATCAAGGCCAAGATGCGAGAACTCGACGCGCCGTTGGGCGGCGAGATGAGCGGCCATATCTTCTTCAAGGAGCGCTGGTTCGGCTTTGACGACGGTACCTACGCGGGTTGCCGCCTGCTGGAAATTCTGAGCCGCTCGCCCGACATGGGCGCCGTGCTCCATGCCTTGCCCACCAGCTTTTCTACCCCCGAGCTCAATGTGGCATGTGCCGAAGGCCAGCCGCACGCACTGGTCGACCAGTTGGTGGCCCGGGCCCACTTTGCGGCTCCAGCGGTCGTCAACACCATTGATGGTCTGCGCGTCGATTGGCCCGATGGTTTTGGCCTGGTGCGTGCATCCAACACCACACCGGTGCTGGTGCTGCGTTTTGAAGGGCAGACCGAAGCTGCGCTGCAGCGCATCGAGGCGGACATGCTGGCCTTGTTGCGCAGCGTCAAGCCCGATGCCACGTTTGAAGAGGCTGCGCATTGAGCCAGACCGTTGCGGTCCAGCGCATCCTGATCGTCAAGCTCTCGTCGCTGGGCGATGTGGTGCACGCCATGCCCGCGGTACAAGACCTGCGCTGCGCCTATCCGCAGGCGCAGATCGACTGGGTGGTCGAGGCCGCATTTGCGCCGCTGGTGGCGCGCTGCGAGGGTGTACAGGGGGTCATTGCGTGTGAACTGCGGCGTTGGCGCAAGGCGCCGTTTTCCGCCTCCACGCGCCGTGAGTGGAAGGCGTTCAAAGCGCAGCTGCAGAGCCGCACCTACGACGCCATCATTGACCTGCAAGGCCTGAGCAAGTCGGCGCTGGTGTCCTGGCTGGCACGTACCACGCCACATGGCAAACGGTATGGCCTGGCCAACCGGACCGAGGGCTCGGGCTTTGAAGCCCCGGCGCGCTGGGTGGCCGATGTGGCGATTGACATTGAACCCCACGTGCATGCTGTGCAGCGCTCCCGCATTTTGTGTGCCGCCGCCTTGTGCTACGACCTGCAGGGCCCGGCATTGGCAGGCCTGCATGCCGGTGGCCTGGCCGCTGCAGCCCCCCTGCAAAGCGCTAGCAATGGCAACCCGTTTGCACCCAAAAAACCTGTGGTGGCGCTGGTACACGGTACATCGCGGGCCGACAAGGAATGGCCGAAGGCCGCGTGGGTGGCGCTGGGGCAGCGCCTCAACCATGCGGGCTTTGCCGTGGCACTGCCCCATGGCAATGCGGCCGAGAAGGCCACCAGCGAAGCGATTGCCGCGCAACTGGGCGATGCCTGGGTCTGGCCTGCCATGGCGTTGGACGCCATGACCGACACCCTGGCCCAGTGCGCCGGCGTGGTGGGCGTGGACAGCGGTGTGAGCCACATTGCCGTGGCGCTTGATTTGCCGCATGTGCAGATCTACAACTTCGACACCGCCTGGCGCACCGGACCCGAGGTACTGGCCGGCACCGACGCCGCCACGGCGCCCCGGCTGCCGCTGCGCCAGTGCAGCGTGTTTGGCCAGCCCCAGCCGACGGTGGACGCCGTGTGGGACGCTTGGGAAAGCCTGGCCACTCCGGTGCTGTGCCGATGATGCGCGCGCTGTATTCGCTGGCCGTCTGGCTGGCCCAGCCCTTGGTGCGCCGCAAGCTGCGCCGTCGCGCCGTAGCCGAGCCTTTGTATGGCGAGCACCTGGCGGAACGTTTTGGACACTACGCGCAGCCTGCCGCTGCGGCAGGCGCAGGCCCTCTGGTCTGGCTGCACGCGGTGTCGCTGGGTGAAACCCTGGCTGCGGCCACCTTGGTCACAGCCCTGCGCGCCCAACTGCCTGGCATGCGCCTGCTGCTCACCCACGGCACGGCCACCGGCCGTGCGGCAGGGGTTCGCCTGCTGCAGCCCGGGGATGTGCAGGTCTGGCAGCCTTGGGACACGGTGGGTGCCGTGCGCCGCTTTTTGGCCCACTTCCGCCCGCAGCTGGGCCTGCTCATGGAAACCGAACTCTGGCCCAACCTGGTGGCCGAGAGTGCGCACGCTGGCGTACCCTTGTGCCTGGTGAATGCGCGCCTGAGCGAGAAAAGCCTGCACCAGGCCCAGTGCCTGGCCTGGCTGGCACGTCCCACCTACCGTGGCCTGCACGCCGCGTGGGCGCAGAGCGAGGCCGATGCCCAGCGCCTGCGCCAATTGGGCGCGCCGGTGCGCGGAGTCATGGGCAACTTCAAATTCGACATGGCGCCCAACGCTGCGCAACTGGCGCAAGGCCGCGCCTGGCGCGGCGCCAACGCCCGCCCGGTGCTCATGTTCGCCAGCGCGCGCGAAGGCGAAGAGACCATGCTGATCGAGATTTTTAAGAGAAATAGGCCTCTAGCCACCGTGGATATTGCGCGAGCAGCTCCTGAAACCATAGCAAATGCGGTGCAGTGGCTGGTGGTGCCACGCCACCCGCAGCGCTTTGACGAGGTTGCCGCGCTGTTCACCGATGCGGGCTACACGGTGGCCCGCCGCAGCCAGTGGCACGCCGACGGCCCACAGGCTGCCGATATCTGGCTCGGTGATTCGTTGGGCGAGATGGCGCTGTACTTTGGCTTGGCCCATGCGGCCCTGCTGGGCGGCAGTTTTGCGCCCTTGGGCGGGCAAAACCTCATCGAAGCCGCTGCCTGTGGTGTGCCGGTGTTCATGGGGCCGCACACCTACAACTTTGCCGAGGCGGCGCAGCTGTCAGCGGACGTAGGGGCCGCATTTCCGTGTGCCGATTTGGCCGAGGCGGTGGACCGTGCCACGGCCATGTTGCACAAGCCGCAGGCGCTGGAGGTGGCCCAGCAAGCCGCCCTGGGTTTGGGCGCCGCCCACCGTGGTGCGGCGCAGCGCACGGCCCAGGCGCTGGCCGCCGTGCTGGCAGAAAAAAGGCCCTGACCCGGCAAGGTACAGGGCCCGGACGGGTTGGCGAAAACTCAGTTCGCCAACTGCCCATTGATGGGATTCAAATCCTCGGCCACCAGCGAGCCATTGGCCTGCTTGAGCTTCAAGCCCCCCACCAGCACGTCATACCGCGCCTTGGCCAGCTTGGCCTTGGTGTCAAACAACTGGCTCTGGCTGTTGAGCA
>Ga0209211_10001257_pt1 | contig 48680 bp, 48 predicted proteins | sample RifGroA2_FD_183992 | JGI IMG/M metagenome (GOLD analysis project Ga0209211, IMG submission 183992) | Groundwater microbial communities from Rifle, Colorado, USA - Groundwater A2 (SPAdes) (version 2) | ecosystem: Environmental > Aquatic > Deep subsurface > Groundwater | place: Rifle, Colorado...
AACTTGTCATTGCCCCAGATGCAACATCCCATTGAGCCCAGTTATTTATGAAGGCGTTGAAACAAATCAATGTCATTTCTGCCATAGGATCCTCGCGAGCCCAAATGATGTCGAGCGGATCATCATCCGCCAGGAGGTCGGATTCCCGGAACGGATCACCCAGCTTGCGGCCAAAATCGCCGAAGAGGAAAAAATTTGGCGCGAAGGCACCATTAAAAGGGATCCGGACACAATGCTCACCTGCCCCAAATGCCGGCCACAAACGAGAAAAATGCTGCGCATGTTCTACACGGCGGCCTATCACGTGGAGATCGACAAATGCCTTTATTGCGGGTCGATCTGGTTCGACAAAGACGAACTGGAAGTCCTGCAATGTTTGATCGAACGTCAGACGAAGCAAAAATAATTCCCCAATGCCATATTCCTTCACAAAGATCGAACAAAAAGAATCACAAGTCATTACATCCATCCACTTACTGCTGATTTTCATTTATTTTGTTATTTTTTATTTTCTTACCGCATTGTCCCGGACGTTCTTTGAACAATGGATCCGCGCCGGATCGGAAAGAGGATTTTCCTCCACCGTCCTCGCCTTTCCGACCAAACCCTTGACCGTTCCGGAACTATTCGTTATTTTGGGGTTTGCCGTGTTGATCGCCATGTTCCATTGGAGCATCGCGACCAGGGGCATTATCCCGAGGGTCCTGCGCGTCCTGCGCGCCCAGCCCATTGACCCGAAAAATCTCTCGCATCAAAAATTCCAAAATATCCTTGCCGAACTATCGGCGGCCACCGGCGGACAGCTTTTTTCCGGATATGTTATTCCCTCCATGTCGATCAACGCGTTTTCCGTTGCCGATTTTGACCATGCGCCCGTGATCGGCGTCACTGAAGGACTATTGATGCGGCTCAAGCGTCCACAAATCGAGGCCGTGGTGGCCCATGAGGCCGCGCATATCCTCAATGGGGATTCGCTGGACACCACCATGATGCTTTCCCTGTTCAATTTGCCTCTGGAAATACTTAAAGATATGGCTGAAGACGAGCCGGAGGCCCAACTGGTATTGATCCGTTTCGCGTTGCCGTCCGCGGTTGCCTTCATGGCTTTTTTTATCATACTCTTTTTTACTAAAACGATCGGACAATTATTGAACATCCCGCTGTCACGCAGCAGGGAATTTCGCGCCGACGCGGTCGCGGTCAGACTAACGCGGGATCCCGCAAGCCTGGCGGAGGGACTCTATCTGGCCTCATACCACTGGCACGGCGCGGGCATACCGGGCGAAAATCTGTCACCCATCTTCCTGGTAAGACCTTATTACAGCAGTTTCAAGGAAGGCGAAGGGCTCTTGGCGGACTTATTCTCAACACATCCTCCGGTCCGCCAGCGGTTGAATATCCTGCTCGATATGGCCCACACGGATTTCGATAACTTTGAAGAATCGTCGTTCGGAAGCTATAAAAAAATGGTGGGCCGAATACGTGCCATGCAGGAATCACAAGCGCTCTGGCTGGTACGGCAGGGCATGGAGTGGACGGGGCCCCATACGCTCGAAGAGATCCGCGCCTTCGACTGGATGACGCCGCAGGTGCTTGTAAAAAAGTTCGGGGAGGTCCCGATCCTGACGGCAGGGGCGGATGAGGAGCTTAACGGGATCTTCAACGATCGAAAATCAAAGACCCCAAAAGAGATTTACTGCCCGAAATGTTATTTGATCCTCGACCCGATACTTTACGAAGACCGCGTGATATTAAAATGCCGCGGTTGCGATGGCGTGCTCGTGGCGCAAGAAGACGTAACACGGATCCTGCAGACACGCGAAATGCGCTTTAGCGATGAAATTGTCCGCATGGCCAAACTCATTAAGGACGAGAAAACGTGGATTAAGGGGAAGGGAGAACAGCAACTCTACACCGATTACCGGTTAACCTGCCCCAAATGTCTGGAATATCACAATAAAATGGTCCGCGGTTTTTATAACGACCGATGTCATGTCGAGACCGATCGATGCTTGACCTGTAAAAAAATCTGGTTCGATAAAAACGAGCTGGAGATTCTGCAGTTCTTATTTGAACAAGAACAAGGGAACAAGAACAAGAACATTCTTTGACTTCACTATAAATTTGTGCTTCAATAAAACCCATGTCATTACCGGATAAAAAAGGATATTTTGGGGACTTCGGCGGCAAATATGTGCCGGAAACCCTCATGGCTCTACTGGATGACCTTGAAAAGGTATTCCGGGGCGCGCTCAAAGACCGCTCTTTTCAAAAGGAATTTCAGTATTATCTGCGGGAGTACGCGGGGCGGCCGACGAGCCTGTATCTGGCCGAACGCTTGAGCCGGCACCTGAAAACCCTCAAAGTCTACCTCAAGCGCGAAGACCTTCTGCACACCGGCGCCCACAAGATCAACAACACGATAGGCCAGGTTTTGCTCGCCAAACGGATGAAGAAGACCCGGATCATTGCCGAGACCGGCGCCGGGCAGCATGGGGTGGCCACCGCCACCGTGGCGGCATTGATGGGACTTGAATGCGTCATTTATATGGGCGCCGAAGACGTCAAACGCCAGGCGTTAAACGTCGACCGCATGAAGCTTTTGGGGGCGAAGGTCATCCCGGTAACCAGCGGTTCGCAAACCCTTAAAGATGCTATGAACGAGGCGATCCGCGACTGGGTCACCAACGTCCGCAATACCTTTTATATTATCGGCTCGGTCGCCGGCCCGCATCCGTATCCCTTGATGGTCCGGGAATTCCAGGCGGTCATCGGCCGCGAAGCGCGCCGCCAGTTTCTTGCTAAAGAAAAACGCCTGCCCGACTATCTCGTCGCCTGTGTCGGAGGGGGAAGTAACGCGATGGGGTTGTTCCACTCCTTTTTCAACGACCGCAAAGTCCACATGATCGGCGTGGAAGCGGCGGGCCTCGGGCTTAACACGGACCAAAATTCCGCGTCCTTAAAAAAAGGCGAGGTCGGTATTTTGCACGGCAGTAAAAGCCGCGTCCTGGAAACCAAGGACGGCCAGATCAAACCGGCACATTCGATCGCGGCGGGTCTGGATTATCCCGGCGTCGGCCCCGAACACGCCTATTATCAAGAAATCGGCCGCGCCCAATACGTCACAGTGACGGACCAGGAAGCAGTTAGCGGACTAAAATTATTATCCCGCATCGAAGGGATCATCCCGGCCATGGAAACCGCGCACGCGATCATTTATCTAGAAAAACTCGCGCGTACCGTCAAAGGACAAAAGAGCGTCATTGTCTGTTTGTCCGGACGGGGGGATAAGGATATGGGAACGATTAAGAATTTGATTTAGGGTTCAGGGTTCAGGGGCCAGGGTTCAGTACAATGAATAGAATTGATCAAAAATTTCAAGAATTACAAAAACGGAAGAAAAAGGCGTTCATCGCCTTCATCACCGCCGGTGACCCAAGCTTAAAGACGACCGAAGACCTCGTCTTGGCCTTTGGGAAGGCCGGCGTGGACATCGTTGAGCTGGGCGTGCCGTTCTCCGATCCTCTGGCCGACGGCCCGACGATCCAGGCCGCTTCCCAGCGCGCCTTGAAAAAGCATGTCAATCTGGAAAGCATTCTTGCCGTCGTTAAACGCATCCGTCGAAGATCGCAAATCCCGATCGCGCTGATGACGTATTACAACCCCGTTTTTCATTACGACGAAGAACGTTTCGCGCGCAGGGCGAAGGCCTGCGGGGTGGACGGACTGATCGTTCCGGATTTGCCTCCCGAAGAAGGGCACGGTCTGATCCGCGCGGCCCGGCAAAACGGCCTGGCCACCGTCTTTTTCCTGGCGCCGACCACCACCCGGCAACGGATGAAACGCATTGTTAACGCCGCGACCGGATTCATTTATTATGTTTCGCTGACCGGTGTTACCGGAGCCCGGCAGGAGTTGCCCGCCAGCTTGACCCAACAGGTCCGTCTGGCCAAACGCATGACCCGCAAACCCGTTTGTGTGGGGTTCGGCGTGTCCACGCCGGCGCAGGTGCGCCAGGTGGCCAAAGTAGCCGACGGCGTCATCGTGGGAAGCGCCATTGTCAACGCGATCGCCGAGAATAAAGGGAAGAAGCAACTGGTTCCCAACGTCGGGCGGTTTGTCCGCAAATTATCCCAAAATTTGCGGAGGAAATAATTATGTATACCAAAACCACATTACCCAACGGCCTGCGCGTTGTGACCCATGACATGGGAGACCGCGACAGTATCGCGCTGGGATTCTGGATCGGGGTCGGCGGCCGGCATGAAACCGACCGGATCAAGGGCACAGCCCATTTCCTGGAACACATCGTCTTTAAAGGCAGCAAAAAGTATCCTTGTGAAGAAATTAAAACTTCCATTGAAGGCGTGGGAGGGACGCTCAACGCGTTCACTTCCGAAGAGCAGACCTGTTTCTACGCCAAGATCCCCACCCGGCATCTCAAGAAGACCTTTGATGTCCTCTCCGACATGGTCACCCGGCCGAATATTGCCGATCCGGACATCGTCAAGGAAAAAACCGTCGTCGTGGAGGAGATCAAGATGTACCGTGACCTGCCGCAATACGCGGTCATGGAACTTTTAGACGGCCTTTTGTGGCCAGATCATCCGCTGGGTAAGAACCTGGCCGGGACGCCGGAAACCGTCACGGGCCTGTCCCGGGAAGACATCAAAGGATTTCATAAAAATTTTTACGTTCCCGGCAATATCGTAGTGGCCGCCTGCGGCAATTTGAACCACGCGAAAATCGTGCGTCTGGCGAAAGAACGTTTCGAGGAATTACCGCGGGAAACGCAACCTTCCTATATAAAGGCGGATAATTCCCAATCCAGACCGCGGATCAATCTCTTTCACAAAAAGATCGAACAGATGCACCTGGCCATGGGCACCATCGGCTACGATGAAAACCACAAAGACCGCCACGCGCTCAACCTTTTAAGCGTGATCTTGGGTGGGAACATGTCCAGCCGCCTGTTCGTGGAGATACGGGAAAAGCGGGGGCTGGCCTATTCGATCTCCTGCATGGCACGCACCATGCACGACACGGGGGTGTTTCTCATCCGTGCCGGGGTGGACAATCAGAAACTCCTTGAAACCGTCACGCTGATCCTCAACGAGCTCGATAAAGTCAAACGTAACGGCGTCACGGACGATGAATTCATCCGCGGACGGGATTATCTGCTGGGCCAGATGCTTTTAAGTCTGGAAGATACCATGGAGCACATGCTATGGATCGGGGATACCGTGATCAGCCAAAACAAGACCAAGACATTGAAATCCCTGATCGCGGATTTCCAGAAGATCAAACGGGAAGATATCCGCCGGGTGGCCAGAGAGATCCTCAAACCCGGGCGTTATAACATCGCCATCGTGGGCCCGTTGACGGATGCGCAGAAAGAAGAGCTCCCAAAGCTGCTGAATACGCGCAACAGCGTCAATTAGTCATTTTTTGATTTGACAAGCAATTTAATATCGGTTAGACTTTACTTAAATTTCTTTTAAAAAAATGGCATAATCACCCCAAGGAGGAGCAGATGGAAGAGTTATCATTCTACGATGTCAAGACCAAGGGTAAATTCAATACGACCGAGTACAAGGTGCAGGAAAAAAGCGGCCGTTTTTTCGCCGTGGCCAAATCCCCCAAGGGCACGCATGAGTGCTGGCGCGTTTTAAGCAAAGATCAAGCGGAGAAAATGAAAAAGAAGTAACGGTCCCGCTTAAAAACCAGGAACGGCCTGTTCCTGAAAGAATTATAGCGAAATCCCACTAACGTAGAGCTTCATTGACTCCCAAAGAAACAGCCAAGTCCATCGCAAGATTCGCTTCGGAAAAAAAAGCGGAAGACATTGTCGTTCTGGACATGCGCAAAGTCGTCAATTATTGCGACTACTTTGTCCTGTGCTCGGGAAACACCGACCGGCAGGCCCGTGCCATCGCCGACCATATTCACGACAAATTAAAGGAAATGAATGTCCGGTTGCGTCTGCGCGAGGGCTTTTCCAAAGCCGACTGGGTCATTGTTGATACCGGCGATGTCGTCACCCACGTATTCCAGAAAAGGGTGAGGGAGTTTTACCAGCTGGAATACCTGTGGCAAGACGCAAAGCCTGTTGGCTGGGAGAAGTGAGCAAGAATTAAACAGTAACCGTTCTTAAAACAGGGTCACAAGTCGCAGGTCATCCCAGGACATGTGACGAGTGACCCTGTTTTTGGTTTGTCGCCATTGCCTTAAATCATAACTTTTATGCTCTTTAATTTACGCGAACAATTAAAAAAACATTTAGAGAAATCCCTGCGGGAAAAATTGCCCGCAACGGCCGATCTTCCTCCCGTTGAACTCGACATTCCGGCCGATAAAGTCCACGGAGAATTTTCCTGCAACATCGCCTTGAAATCCGCCAAACTTTTGCAAAAGCCGCCAATCGCCATTGCCGAAGAATTCCGCGCGATCGTTGAAGGGACACTTCCCGCGGACAACGAACTCAAGGACAAAATCGCGAGGGTTGAGGTCAAGAAACCGGGATTTATCAATTTCTTTCTGACCCCCAAGGCCCTTTATGAGATCGTCAGCGAGATATTCAAGGGAGGGAACAACTACGGCCGTTCCCGTTTTGGGCAGGATAAAAAGGTCCAGGTGGAATTTGTCAGCGCCAATCCAACGGGGCCATTGAGCGTCGCGCACGCCCGCCAGGCCGCGGTCGGCGACGCGCTGGCCAATATCCTGAACTTTATCGGCTTTGAAGCCAGCCGGGAATATTACATCAATGACGGCGGCAACCAGATCAACCTTTTGGGTGAATCGATCAAATGCCGTACAATGGAACTGCTCGGAGGGACCGCGGAACTTCCGGAGAACGGCTACCAGGGCGAATACGTCAAAGACATGGCCAGGGAATTCATCGCCCAAAACAAGATCAAAAATCTCGCGGACATCAACAAACAAGACCCGGTCAGCTTTAAAAACTATGGCGTTGACCATTTGCTCGCGGTCATCCGCAAAGACCTGGAAGATTTCAACGTGCATTTCGATTGCTGGACCCGCGAGACGAAGGTCGCCACCAAAGATTCCATCAACGCGATCCTGGACTTTTTACGGGAAAAAGGGCATCTCTACGAAAAAGATTCCGCCCTGTGGTTCAAATCGACGGATTTTGGCGATGACAAAGACCGCGTGGTCAGAAAAAGCGACGGAAGCTATACCTATCTTTTGCCGGATATCGTCTATCATAAAAATAAATATGACCGCGGTTTCGAAAAACTCATCAACCTGTGGGGGCCGGACCACCACGGCTACATCCCGCGCATCAAAGCGGCGGCGCAGGCGCTGGGGAAAAACCCCGATTCCCTCAATGTCCTCATCGTCCAGCTGGCCACCATTTACCGCGAGGGCAAACCAGTCTCGATGTCCACCCGCCGCGGGGAATTCATCAGCCTGCGGGAAGTCATTGATGAGGTGGGGGTGGACGCCGCACGATTTTTCTTTCTGATGCGCCATATCAACGCGCATCTCGATTTTGACCTGGAACTGGCGAAAAAGGAAACTCCGGAGAATCCCGTGTATTATATCCAATACGCCCACGCGCGCATCCACAGCATCAACAAAAAAGCGCAGGAAGCGGGATTAAAACAGCGGGAAAATAGTTTCTGCCTGTTGAACGCGCCGGAGGAACTGGACCTGATCAAAAAGCTGGGAAGTTTCCCGGATATGCTGTTTGTTTGCTATCATGAACTGGATCCGTACGCGCTCATGCAGTATTTGCATGAACTGGCAATGGCCTTCCACAAATTTTACGACCAACATCGCGTGATCGGGGAAGATACCAACTTGTCATCCGAACGCCTTGCCCTGGCCAACGCGACCAGGATCGTCCTGGCCAACGGCCTTCGCCTGTTGGGGTTAAGCACCCCGGAAAGGATGTAGCAGGGATGCAAAAGCAATGGCGCATCAATGACGCTGACCCCAAACTGCAAGCCACACTAAGTAACGCCCTCGACATTCACCCTATCATCGCGCAACTTCTTATTAACCGCGGCATTACCGGCATCGGGCAGGCCAAAGATTTTCTTACGGCCGATATTGCCGGGCTGCACGATCCATTTCTCCTCAAGAACATGGATATCGCCGTCGGGCGTATCCAAAAGGCAAAAACCGATAAAGAACATATCCTTGTTTTTGGAGATTACGACGTGGATGGCGTGACATCGTCGGCTCTTTTGAACAACATCCTGACCCGGATGGGCATTAAAGTCATTCATTATATTCCGCACCGCTTTCATCACGGTTACGGTTTAAACGAGGAGGTCGCTGAATTCGCCCGTGAAAAAAAAGTGGATTTATTGATCGCGGTCGATTGCGGCATTAACGCCTTTGAGGAAGTCAAGCTTCTTAACGATGCGGGCGTAGAGGTTATTATCATCGACCACCACGAGCCGGACCATCGGCTGCCCGATGCGGCTGCCATCATCAATCCCAAACAAAAAGATTGTTCCTATCCCTTCAAACACCTGGCCTCGGCGGGGCTGGTCATTAAACTGATCCAGGCCCTTCTGGGCAAGGTCGATGAAGACATGCTGGATCTGGCGGCGATCGCGACGGTGGCCGACATCGTCCCGTTACACGGGGAGAACCGCATCCTTGTAAAATCCGGATTATCACGGCTGGCGAACACCAAAAATAAAGGCCTGCTGGCTTTGCTGGATATCGCCAAGATCAAGGGAAAGAAGATCACACCGTTTCACGTGGGGTTCATTTTAGGGCCGCGCATTAACGCGGCGGGACGCATGGACACCGCGCACACATCGCTGGATCTATTCTTGAGCGAGGATCCCCAAAAAGCCCTGGATCTCGCCAAAACCCTGGAACGCCATAACAAGGAACGCCAACAAATGCAAGGCGACATTGTCGATGAGGCCATGTCGTTAGTCGAACAGGACGTGAACTTCAATGAACAAAAGGTGATCGTCTTGAGTAAAGAAGGGTGGCATCGCGGCGTTTTGGGGATCGTCGCTTCCAAGATCACGGACAAATATTACCGGCCGACGGTCATTATCTCCATCGATGAAGACGGTGTCGGGACGGCTTCGGCGCGCTCCATCAATGGATTTCACTTGCATAATGCCTTGTCGGGATGCGCGGATTATCTGGAAACCTTCGGCGGACACGCGGGGGCGGCGGGGTTGACCATCAAAAAAGAAAATATCGATCCGTTTAAAGAATTGATCAACAAACTCGCCCAGGAAATGCTGGAGGCGAAAAAACTGATCCCAACGCTGTGCATCGACTGTGAGATCCCGCTTGCCAGCATTAATATGGAGTTGGCAAATGTCATTGACGCCATGCAGCCCTTCGGTGAAGGGAACCCCGCGCCGATTTTTTGTTCGCGGCAAGTAACGGTCAAAACCTATCCCAAAATTATGGGGAAGGACACCCTGAAATTCTGGGTCACGGATGAACGATCCACGATCTCGGCGGTCGGTTTCGGCATGGGAAAATACAGCGGCTTGATCAAGCCCAGGGCAAAGATCGATCTGGCATACCAGATCACCCTGGATGAATGGAATAAAGAACCGACTCCGCAGCTGACTTTGAAGGATATCCGGTTAAGCGAATGACGTCGCCCGTATACCGTATCTCGTATTTCGCAGTTTATACGAGATACGAAATACGAACGACGAGATACGAATTTAGGCTTTGTGGATTTTTCCGGCGCTGATGCAGCTGGTGCACACGTTAACGCGCCTGACCGTTCCATCGAGGATAATTTTGATCCGCTGCAGGTTGGGAAGGAAACGGCGCAACGATTTCCCGACGATCTTGGAACCGGCACCGCCGGTCCTTTTGATCTGACCGCGGCGTTTGTATTTGGCGCCCGGTATAGGGCCTTTATGGCAGATAACGCATTCTTTGGGCATGTGTTTTTCCTTGGTAACGATTGAGTTTTAAAGTATAACGAAAAACAAACGTTTGTCAAGCAAGATTTAGCCATGGACACGAGCACATCGCTTGATTTCACCCATGTCGCCCCCTATCAGCAAAGACGCTTTGTCGCTCCACAAACTGATCTGACCGTCTTGAAACAAGTGCGCCCGCTTTTTCAGGCACTATTGGAACGGGAAATCGATTCCGCCAATGCCCTCCAAAACTGGCTTCTGGAACGTTCCGAACTGGAATCCGCGCTAAGCCAGACCGGCACCATTTTGTACATCCGCATGACCTGCCAGACGGATGATCCCGCGCGCGCGCGGGCCTACCAGCATTTTATCGAAACCATCCGGCCGGTGGTCAAGATATCCGAAGACCAGTTGAACAAAAAGTATTTGACGGAACAATCACGATGGCGGCTGGACCCGGAGCGTTACGGGATCTACGCGCGTGCGTTGCGTACCGACATTGAACTGTTCCGCGAAGAGAACGTCGTCCTGGAAACGGAAGTTGATCTGCGCACGCAGGAATACCAGACCATCACCGGCGCCATGACCGTCGTTTTCGAAGGCAAAGAACGCACCTTGCCGGAAATGGGAAAATTCCTGCATGAACCAGGCCGTGACCTGCGCGAACGCGCGTGGCGATCCGCCGCCCGGCGCCGGCTCGATGATAAAGACGCGTTGGAACAGCTTTTCGACCGGCTGATCTCGCTACGCGTCAGAATCGCTGAAAACGCCGGTTTTTCCAATTTCTGCGACTACAAATTCCGCGCGCTGCACCGTTTCGACTACACGCCGCAGGACTGCAAACAATATCACGCGTCCATCGAAAAATTCATCGTCCCGTTGTGGCAAAAGGTGCTGGAGAGACGCCGGGAACAAATGAAGCTCAAAAAACTGCGTCCCTGGGACACAACAGTCGATTCTCTGGGAAGGCCGCCTTTACGGCCGTTTACTAAAGTCAATGAATTGACGGACGGCTGTGTCAAAATTTTCAACCGGCTCGATTCCGTATTGGGACGGCAATTCACCGAAATGGTCAGCGCAGGGCTGCTGGATCTGGAAAGCCGCAAAGGCAAGGCGCCGGGCGGATACCAATCCACGCTGGATGAAGCGCGCAAACCCTTTATTTTTATGAACGCCGTCGGCGTCGATGATGACCTGCGCACGCTTCTGCACGAGGCCGGCCACGCGTTCCACGCCCTGGCCTGCGCGGACGATTCCTTGCTCGATTACCGCCACGGCCCCATGGAATTTAACGAAGTGGCTTCCATGGGCATGGAATTGCTGGCCGACCCGCAGATCAACGTTTTTTATAAACCGCAAGACGAACAGCGTTCCCGTAATGAACACTGGGAGGGGATCATCTCAACACTGGTCTGGGTCGCGGTCATCGACGCGTTCCAGCACTGGATCTATGAACATCCCGCGCACAATGGCGCCGAACGCAAGGCCGCCTGGCTCGCCATCCATGAACGCTTCGGCGGGAATTTTATCGACTGGGAAGACCTGGATGAGGAACACGCGTTTCTCTGGCATCGTCAACTCCATATTTTTGAAGTCCCGTTCTATTATATCGAATACGGGATCGCCCAGCTCGGGGCACTGCAGCTCTGGAGCAACGCCCGCAAGCATCCTCAAACCGCATTAGCAAACTATAAGAAGGCGTTGGCAATCGGGGGTTCGCGCCCGTTGCCCGAACTTTTTGAAACCGCCGGGATCAAATTTGATTTCTCCACAAAAACCATCGCTCCGCTGGTTGAAGTCATGAAACAGCAAACAGGCTTGTAACCGCCCGATGAAACCCGCGCGAACGAAGAAAATACAGCCCATCATCCTCCACGAAGGCGATTTCCTGCGCATGGTCCGTGAAGGGAGATGGGAATATATCGAGCGCAATAATTGCCGCGGCATTGTCATCATCCTGGCTATGACCGATGACGAAAGGGTCATCCTGGTTGAGCAATACCGTCAGCCGGTGCACAAAAGGGTCATTGAATTTCCCGCGGGGCTGATCTGTGACGACCCGAAACATAAAAACGAATCGGTGACAACCGCGGCCAAACGCGAACTGCTTGAAGAAACCGGATACAAGGCCAAAAAAATCGTCAAATTGCTCACCGGGCCGGTATCCAGCGGTTCCAGCGCCGATCTCGTCACCATGGTGCGGGCCTGCGGGCTGACCAAAATATCGGATGGAGGAGGGGACCATACCGAAGCCATCCGCGTCCATGAAGTGCCTTTACGCGATGCGGAACAATGGCTTGAAAAAATGTCCGGCCGGGGCTATCTCATTGAACCCAAGGTCTATACGGGACTCTTTTTTCTGGCAAAACCCGCCCGCCGTTGACATTTTTCCCTTGCTTTTAATGTAAATTTAACTACAATGGGTTTGTTCAATTTCCGCAACAAGTTTTTGCAACACGAATATCAAATTCCGTTTTAAGTAAAGGAGACTTTTCAATGAATGATGTGACCGAACGCTTGGGAGAAGAAGCTAAAACTCTACTGGACCATAGATGTACCACGATCCCCAAAGAAAGCCTGACGCTTCCGGGGCCGGATTATGTGGACCGCGTTTTCGTTCATTCCGACCGATCCAATGTGGTGTTGCGCAATCTGCAGGGCATGTTTAACCATGGACGCCTGGGCGGGACCGGATATCTTTCCATCTTGCCGGTCGACCAGGGCATCGAGCACTCCGCCGGGGCGTCGTTCGCGCCTAATCCCATTTATTTTGATCCCGAAAATATTGTTCGCTTGGCCGTCGAAGGTGGATGCAACGCGGTCACCTCAACGCTGGGGGTATTAGGCATCACTTCCCGCAAGTATGCCCACAAGATCCCCTTCGTCGTGAAGATCAATCACAATGAATTTCTCGTCTATCCCAACAAGTACGACCAACGGCTTTTTGCCAGTGTCGAACAGGCCTTCGATATGGGTGCCGCAGGCGTCGGGGCCACGATCTATTTCGGTTCGGAGGAATCCCACCGTCAGATCGAAGAGATCTCCCAGGCGTTTCGCCGCGCGCACGAGCTGGGGCTCTTTACTATTCTGTGGTGTTATTTGCGTAACGCTAATTTTAAGAAAGGGAATATCGATTACCATGTCTCCGCGGACTTGACCGGACAAGCCAACCATCTGGGGGTGACCATCGAAGCCGACATCATCAAACAAAAGCTCCCGGAAAATAACGGCGGGTATACAGCCCTGAAATTCGGCAAGACGCATCCTCTCGTCTACGAACAGTTAAGTTCGGACAACCCCATCGACCTGTGCCGTTACCAGGTGGCCAATTGCTACATGGGGAAGATCGGGCTGATCAATTCCGGCGGCGCTTCCGGGGAAAACGACCTCCAGGACGCCATCCGCACGGCCATCATCAATAAACGCGCCGGTGGTATGGGATTGATCTCGGGAAGGAAGGCCTTTCAGAAATCGATGCGCGAAGGCGTAAAACTTTTAAACGCGATCCAGGATGTTTATCTTTCAACGGCGATAACGATCGCCTAAGTGGGAGGGCGCATGAACGAAGAAACGACAAAAAAACTCCTGAACAACAAAAAAGTCGTTGAAGAAATCGACCGTCACCGCTGGATCGAAAGTGAAAAGGCCGGACGCGATATCGGTTTTGATCGGGCCTCCACGGACTGGCTGGAACGGTTTTCCCAGGCATGGATGGATTACCACATGCCGAAACAGAGATCTTCCGGAGGCGATTCCAAAAACACCCCCAAAAACGACACTTAAGCTTATCCGGACAAATTCGTGCGGATAACAAGACCACGTCATGTCCCCCCAAATGCCGCGCAAAGTATTGCGCCATATATTTGTTTCGTTTTTTACTATTTTTCTCTCCCATACATTTGTCACGCCTGATTGCCGCGCTTACCCGACAGGCTCTTCCCAGCAAGGGACCTCCGGCCCCGGAAAGGAAGTTCTATCCGCTCCCGCTTATGTGGATTCCGGCAATTTCGAGGCGGATATCGTCGAACAATTCGTGCGTCAAGGCATGAAATGTTTTCAGCAAAAGGATACGCGGGGCGCCATCGATCATTTCGCCCGGGCGTTGCTGCTGGATCCCGCCAATAAAACGGCGCGGGACAATCTGGCGCGCATTAGTGCGCAAACTTCCTTGCCCGCCCCGCAAAGAATCCAGCTTTTTCTCTGTGATGATCTCCTCACCCTCAATGAAAACCTCCTGAAAAAACTGGATTATTTTACCGTCAAACGCGACGCTTTGGCCGCGGCATTGATTCGACAAAATTACCCGCAGGCATCCATTGATCAAAAATTTCAGGCTATCCGCAACCGCTTTATTCTTCCAGCAGATAATCAGCGAAAAGACGCCGGCACGATGAGCCCCTTGGAAACGCTTAACAAATCGCTGGTCCGGGATCAGGAACGGTTAACACGCGAACTGCAAAGTGTCCGGGGGCAAATTTCCTGGCTGCAAGAAGCTCCGAAACGACAACCGCAAACAGCAAGTCATGTGAAAACCAGCGGTTCCGGTGAGCCATGGCAGCAGATCGCGGATGTACGAGAAGGGTTAAACGAACTGCGCCGGCAGGTCAATGCCCTGCAGGAAGACGTACAGCATAAAGACTCCCGGATAGCGGCCCTGACAAAGCAGGTCGTCGAATTCTCGCTTAAACTTACCGAGCAAGAGATGATAGTAAGCGAAAAGGTAACCGCCCTGAGTTCTTTGCATGACGCGTACGCGGACCTGCAATCCCGCCAGGAATTGGGGCAAAAAATTCTGGAAGAAAAAAACACGCAAATCCAATCCTTGCAAGAAGGCCTTGCCGCCCTGCAGGCGGACACGGCGGTCCATACCAGAGAGATCAACAGCCTCATTGCCGCCAAGGACCAGGCGCTCGATCAGTGGGAAAAGATCCTGTCTATCTATCAAGGTAAACTTAAGGACGCCACCGAAACGATCGAAGTCCGAAACGCGGATGTCACCGCGCTCAAGGAGCAACTGGCCATGGTGCGCGCAAAACTTTTTGAAAAAGAAACCGCCCTTGAAAAAACAAAAGAAAAACTGGCCGGCCTCGAAAAGCAGTTCCAATCCGTTGTTTCCGATCCCCAATAACTGCCATTGAAGGTCCAGAAAAAACTTCAAAATCATGCTATACTAATAATGTTAAACTATCGCGCAATACAAAAAAGGATAGGTATGTCGGTTTATTCGAATTCTTGCAAAACTAACTTCGTGATAATCGCTCTTGCGACGGCAATCACAGCCTTAACCAGCACCACCCTGGCTGAAGAGATGCCCATGGGAGATTTCCACGCCAAATTCCAGGAAGTGACCGGCAAAACATGGGAAACCGCCGGTTCCGCAGAAAAGCGGGATTTTGTTCGTGAATACCATAAAACATCCACCGAAACACTGAAAAGAACCAAACTGGCAAGCCCTGGCGAAGAAAAGATCACATCTACGGCCGGCGACCAATCGTCAAATCTCAAACGTGAGGCGACCGTTAAAGTACGCAAGGAATTCCTTAAGAAAAACGACAAAGACTGGGATGACGCCACAGCGGAAGAGCAGGAGGCTTTTCTGAAAGAATATAAAGTGAAAATGCGGGAAGAAATGCGGGTGGAACAACAAAAAGCGGCGGAAGATCGGGCGCGCCAGCAGGAAAAAGAGTCTCAAAAGCGACAAGCTCTCTTTGAGGAACAACAAAGGAAACAAGAAAAAGAATTCAAAAAAATGGAAGAGGAACGCGCGCTAAAGGAAAAAAAAGATGCTGAAAAACAAAGGCTCGAAGAAGCGTTCCGAAAATTTGAGGAAACACGGCAAAAAATGCGCGAAAAACGAGGGCAACAATAGAACAATCGTACTCATGACACGCTTGAGACTTGGCGTCCATGCCATCATCCTGGACATGGACGGGGTTATCACCAACACCATGCCGGATCATTTCCGCTCCTGGAAAATCATCCTTAACAGAATAGGGATCCCGGTGACGCACTATGACGTATATTGCCGCGAGGGGCAGCGCGGCATCCACAGCGTCCGGGAACTCACCGCGCAATACGGCAAGCCGCTCGGCGACCGCCAAACCCATAGAATATTGAAAGAAAAAGAGGTCTATTTCAAGAGAATCGTCCGTTTGCGGTTTATCCCCGGCGCCAGGACATTCTTAAAGCAGTTATATAAAAATAATTTCCGCCTGGCGCTGGTAACAGGGACATCCCGCCATGAAATGTGCCGGATATTACCGGCGTCGCTGCGCCGGCTTTTCACCGTCATTGTTACCGGCAGTGACGTGCACCACGGTAAACCTCATCCTGAACCGTATCTGTTAAGCCTGAAAAAACTCGGGCTAAAAGCCCGCGAGGCCGTTGTCATAGAAAACGCGCCCTTTGGCATACAATCCGCCAAACGCGCCGGGTTGCAATGTTTGGCTCTGGAAACCTCATTGCCGCGTAAATATCTTAAAGGAGCCGACGCGGTCTTTGGGTCGGTCAAGGAGCTTTCTGACAGCGTTCGTTTTAACAATTTGAACGGGAAGAAATAGGATGGCACATCCGCTCGACCGCGAGGTATTACTGCTCTACAAAAAAAGCGCTTGGTCGATCTATTCGGGTAAAGGAAGCGCGCGCGCGGAGGTCAACCGTTACAAAAAAGCCCATGACGAACACCTGGCGAGCTTGGCAACGGTCGAAAGGGTCCTGCGCAACTACGGGATCGCTTACTCCAAACACGTCCGCGGTCATAAAATAGCATATCAGCGCTACGGACTGGTCATCACCGTTGGCGGCGACGGAACGTTTCTGGAAGCGGCCCGTAACGCGGCCAGCCAGGTCCTTCTGGGCGTCAATTCGGCGCCGGGCACGAGCGTCGGTAAATTATGCGTTACCACGGCGAAGAACTTTGAGAAGATCATCCGAAGGCTGCGAGAGGATAAAGGGTTCCGCATCGATTCCTGGCACCGGTTACGCCTGGAGTTTGCCGGGCATGCCAAACCCATCGATTGCCTCAACGACGTTCTCATCTGTCATCAAAACCCCGCCGCGGTAAGCCGTTATTATCTGAAGATCGGCAAAGTCAGGGAAGAACAACGCGGTTCCGGCCTTTGGATCGCGGCGCCGGCGGGCAGTTCCGGCGCCATCCAGTCAGCGGGCGGGAAGATACTCGACATAACCTCGCGAAAACTGCAATATAGGCCGCGGGAACTGTTCCGCGGGGTCAACCCGCCGTACCGCTTTAAAGGCGGCGTATTGACGAGGCAGCAAAATATTGCCGTGATCTCATTAATGCGCGAGGGCCGCGTCTTTGTCGATGGCACGCACGTCCAGTTGAAATTCCCGTTTGACGCGAAGTTGAAAATTTCGCTCTCCCCACAACCGGTTAAGGTCATTCAAATATGAAGTCAATTCTTCTCGTTTCCCACGGGAGCAAGGCGCCAAAGGCCAGAGAAGAGATCGACGCATTGGCGCAACAGCTTAAAAGAAAAAGCGGTGTCGCGATCGTCCAGCCGGCGTTTATGGAGATTGAATCTCCGGACATCCCGGAAGGGATCCGTCGATGTGCGCAAAAGGGGGCGACACAGATCACCGTCCTACTGAATTTTCTTAATTCCGGGAGGCACGCGGGCGCGGATATTCCGAAGATCATCCGGCAGGCCCGTGAGAATCACCCCGGCATTCAATTCCGGACCACCAAGCCCATCGGACAGCAAAATTATCTTGTTGATATCCTTTTAAAATTACTTGATGAACAAACGGACGTCGTTTAGCAGTAATCTGACTGATTGGTACGGAAGAAACGCCCGGCGCCTGCCCTGGCGCGTGACGCGCGATCCGTACAAGATATGGATCTCGGAGGTAATGTTGCAGCAAACGACCGTCAACGCGGTCATTCCCTATTATGGGAAATGGCTCACCATTTTCCCCACCGTTGAAGACCTCAAAAGGGCCCCGCTGGAAAAAGTCCTGAAGGTTTGGCAAGGCCTTGGATATTATCAACGCGCCAAAAATCTCCACAAAGCCGCGCGGATCATTTGCGCGCACTATGAAGGAAAGCTTCCTTCAGAACCAGAAAAACTCCGGAAACTTCCAGGGTTCGGGCCATATACAACCGGCGCCGTGGCGAGCATCGCCTTTGATCTTCCCTGCACCATCATCGACGCCAATGTCCGGCGGGTCGTGATGCGCCTGCTGGCACTGGACGGATACGCGGACACTTCCCAAGACCAGCGCATCGAGGAATTCCTTCAAAAAGCTATCCCATCCAGGAACACGGGAACATTCAACCAGGCCCTCATGGAGCTGGGGGCTTTGATCTGCCGCAATCGTGAACCGCTCTGTCTGTTATGTCCAGTAAAAGCGCATTGCGCGGCGCATCAAAAAGGTATCCAGAAGATCATCCCGAAACTTAAGAAAAAAATCATCCAGGATCTGGATGTCGCCATCGGTATCCTTCAGCGAGGGAATAAATATCTCATCCAAAAACGCCCATCAAGAGGATTGCTCGCTGACCTTTGGGAATTTCCTGGAGGCAAAATTGAGAAAGGAGAGACGCCTCAAGAGGCCTTAAAGCGGGAACTCAAGGAAGAACTTGATATTGATATCACGACAAGCCGGCTTTTGATGAATGTGCGGCACTTTTATACCCAATTCCGGGTCAACCTGCATGTATTCCATTGCCAGCCGAAGTCTTATCCTCGTCCCCATTCATTTCGTAAGTGGCTGCCAATAAGCAGATTAACTGAATATCCCATGCCCTCTGGAAACGCCAAGATCGTTGCCCGTTTGCAAAAAGTCATTGACAATTCTCGGGAATAATCTATACTTTACTAAGGCAATTAACTTACTTAAGATTATACCCATATGAAAATTTCCGCCAAAATTGATTACGCGTGCCGCGCCCTGCTGGAGCTTTCCTTGCATTGGCCGAATCAGGGACCGTTGCAGGTGGAAACAATCGCGGGGCGACAAAAAATCCCGGTGAAATTCCTGACCCAGATCCTGATCTATTTAAAACAAGGCGGGTACGTGGAAAGCGTGCGCGGAAAAAACGGCGGATATCTCTTGCGGAAATTACCGCGGGAAATTAAGCTAAACGATATTATGGAAAATTTCCAGGATACCGATCATTCCAGGGACGAAAAAAGCAACCCGATCTTCAACCCCATTTGGCGGGAGGTCAACCAGGAATTCCTGAAAGCGATGGACAAGTTCAATTTTGAGGATATTTGCAACCGTAAACGTCAATCCGACAATACGCTGACATTTCAGATATGACAAACGATAAAATCCCAAATTATCTCGCGACAACGCAAGGTTTCACGCCCGAACAGATCATCAAATTCGTCCACAAAGAGTTCGGCGCCAGGGCGACATTCGCATCGAGTCTGGGGGAAGAGGACCAGGTCATCACCGACATGATCGCGGGGATCGCGCCGGAGATGGAAATATTCACGCTCGATACCGGACGGCTGTTCCAGGAAACCTATGAACTGCTCGCCAAGACCCAAAAACGTTACCCGATGCCTTTCATCGTGTACTATCCCGACACGGAAGCGGTTGAAGATATGGTGCGTAACCATGGGATCAATTTATTTTACGAAAGCGTCGCGAACCGCAAACTCTGTTGCGGGATCCGCAAGGTTGAACCGCTCAAGCGCGCCTTGAAAAAATTCGACGCCTGGATCTGCGGCCTGCGACGGGGGCAAGCGGCCACACGCGGCAATGTCGAAACCTTTGAATGGGACGAGGCCAATGGCAAGGTCAAGATCAATCCGCTGGCCCATTGGAGCATGAAAGACCTGCGCGCCTACATATCCACGCATCATGTCGATGTCAATCCGCTGCACGCGAAGGGGTTCATCAGCATCGGCTGCGCTAGCTGTACGCGCGCCGTCAAGCCGGGGGAAGATATCCGCGCCGGGCGCTGGTGGTGGGAAAATCCCGAACACAAGGAATGCGGATTACATAACCGTACTACAAAAAAGGGATAAGAAGCAAGAAACAGAGAAGCGAGAAACAAAGAAAAAGACAAAATTAACAAAGAACGAGAAAAATAAAAAAGAATTAACAATTTAAAAGAAATATTTCTCTGCTTCTTGTTTCTTTACATCTCTACAGCTATCTTGTTTCTCTGATTCTTGCCTCTTGCTTCTAATGAGATAACACGATGAATAAAGTCATGAACAAATTAGACAGTCTTGAGGCGCAAAGCGTTTATATTTTGCGCGAGGCGTACCGGGAATTCAAGAGCCTCGTGATGCTCTGGTCCATCGGCAAGGACAGCACCGTACTGCTGTGGCTCGCCCGCAAGGCGTTTTTCGGCCACGTGCCGTTTCCGCTGGTCCATATCGACACGAGCTATAAAATCCCCGAGATGATCGCTTACCGCGACCGTCTGGCCAGGGAATGGAAACTGAACATGATCTACGGCCAAAATACGGAAGCGCTCAAGGCCAAACAGACATTCCCGGAGGGCGCCATCGACCGTCTGATGTGCTGCAAACTTCTAAAGACCGAGGCGCTCAAGCACACGCTCGCCGGAGACTGGCCGCGGTACCGGATGAACCATGAGACCGGCAAATATGAACCGGACACGAACAAAGAACCATACACCGGCGTTATCGTCGGCGTGCGCGCGGATGAGGAAGGAAGCCGCTCGAAGGAGCGCTATTTTTCACCCCGTGACCGGAATAACGACTGGGACGTGGGCGACCAGCCGCCGGAATTGTGGAACCAGTTCAAGACCGACTTCGCGCCGGGGACGCATTTACGCATCCATCCGCTTCTGGACTGGACCGAGTTGAATATCTGGGAATACATCGAACGCGAAAATATCCCCATCACGAAACTGTATTTCGACCAGGGCGACGGCAAACGTTACCGTTCGCTGGGATGCTACCCCTGCACCTCGGCGGTGGAATCCACCGCGAAAACCGTCCACGAGATCGTTGGAGAATTGCGCGCGGGAAAATTCGCCAATATCGCCGAGCGTTCGGGCCGCGCGCAGGATAAAGACGGCGGCGGGGGATTGGAAGGACTAAGAAGAGACGGTTACATGTGAAAGCCTGCGCCAGAGGGCGCAGGCTGGAATCCCTTGCGAGTATGACGAAGCAAGGAATAAAGGATGCTATGACTCAAACACACCGTGAACAAATGAACGTTGTTATCGTCGGCCACGTCGACCACGGCAAAAGCACGTTGATCGGCCGTTTGCTGGCGGATACCGGATCGCTGCCGCAGGGCAAGCTTGAGGCGGTCAAGGAGAATTGCCGGCGGACCTCGAAGCCCTTCGAGTACGCGTTTTTGCTCGATGCCTTGAAAGACGAACAGTCGCAGGGGATCACCATCGACACCGCCCGCTGCTTTTTTAAATCGGCAAAGCGTGACTACATCATCATCGACGCGCCGGGGCACATCGAATTTTTAAAGAACATGATCACCGGCGCGGCGCGGGCCGAGGCGGCGGTCCTGGTCATCGACGCCCACGAAGGGATCCGCGAAAATTCCAAACGCCACGGCTACATGATGTCCTTCCTGGGGATCAGGAACATCACCATCTGCGTCAACAAGATGGACCTGGTCCAATACGACCGCAAGGTCTTTGAGGACATCAAAACGCAATACGAGGAATTCCTGCGCGAGATCAATTTAAAGCCCACGAATTTCATCCCTATCGCCGCGCGGGAAGGCGAGAACATTGTCGGGCTTTCCGCCAAAATGCCTTGGCACAAAGAATCGTCCGTTTTGCAGGCGCTGGATCATTTCACCAAGGCCGCGCCCAACCACGCGCGCGAATTGCGTTTCCCCGTCCAGGACATTTACAAGTTCACCGCGCAGGGCGATGACCGCCGTATTTTCGCCGGACGCGTCGAATCGGGCACTGTTACCGTGGGCGATGAAGTCGTTTTCCTGCCGTCGAAGAAAACCTCGCGCGTCACAAGTGTGGAGGGATTCCCGAAAACCAACGGCAATCTGGCGTTTGCCGGGCAAAGCACCGGCGTGACGCTGGAAACCCAAGTCTACGTGCGCCCGGGCGAAATCATGTGCAAAGCCAAGGAGAAGCTGACGCATACCGGCACCAAGTTCAAGGCCAACATTTTCTGGATGGGCAAACAGCCGTTCGTGAAGGGCAAAAATTACAAATTAAAGATCGCCACCCAGCAGGTTCCGGTGGTCCTCTCAGAAATTCTCAACGTCCTGGACGCCTCAGAGCTGTCATCCATCCAGGACAAACCGCAAGTTGACCGACACGACGTGGCCGAGTGCGTGTTTGAAACGCTCAAACCCATTGCCTTCGACGATATTCATTTTATCCCGGAGACCGGCCGCTTTGTCATTGTGGACAACTACGAAATTGCCGGTGGCGGGATCATCCTGTCGCCGGTCTACGCGCAGGAAAGCGTTCTTGGCCGGCACGTCAAAAACCGTGAATTCAGTTGGACGCGCAGTGACATCACCCCGGACAAACGGGCGATGAAATACCAGCACAAGGCTGTTTTGATCGTCTTGACCGGACAGGCGGATACGGGAAAGCAGTCCCTCGCTAAAGCTCTGGAAGAAGCATTATTTAAAATGGAAAAATTCACGTACTTTCTGGGCGTCTCCAATCAAATCCTGGATTCCGGCTCCGGGACCAACGACCGTGTCTTGAACCGTGTCCAACATATTCAGCAATTAGGAGAGATGGCCCACGTCCTGACCGACGCGGGGCTGATCCTCATCACCAGCGTTTCGGACATCGACGATGACGAGCTCAACATGCTCAAATACCTCAACAGTCCCAACAAAACGATCGTGGTCAACGTCGGCCCAAACAGCTTCACCCAGGCCGAAGTCGATCTGGTTTTAGAGGAACACGAACCCACCGCCTCCGGCGTTGCAAAGATCGTCGACTGCCTCACCAAATCCCTCGTCCTCGATCCCGAATATTCCATCTAAGTTTCGGATGAGCCGGAACCCAAATGTTTTTGCCTAGCCTGAAGCCGGACGTTGCGAGGCCTTTTCGGGCAAGGTGTCCCGACTGAAAAGTTGGGACGAGAAAAGGCCGAGGGCCGAGCGAAGAAACGACTCGCTGGGTCGTTTCGAGCGTTCCGGCGAAGGCTGGACAAAAGTATGCAAAAAATGTTCGTTCTGGACATCGCGGGATATGTGTATCTCATTCCGTTTACGGAAACAAATGAGGGCTATTTCTTGAAAACTATTTTTCCCAGCCGAAAGGCGACTAAAGAATATCTTCAGTAGGGAGGAGAACGACCATGAAACTGGACAAAAGCGAAAAGGAACTGCTGGCTTCGTTCGAGCGAGGAGAATGGAAGTCCGTCAAAGATATGCCGCGCGCCAAAAAACATTACCAGGAAGCGGCACGGGAGACCCTGCGCAAGGACAAACGCATCAATATCCGCCTTTCCCAAAAAGATCTGGAAGGGATCCAGGCCAGGGCCGCGCGCGACGGCATGCCTTATCAAACCCTTGTTTCCAGCCTTATCCACAAATTTGTGACAGGGAATTTGAAAGAGGCATAAGGTTTTGGGTTGCAGGATCTCATCGACGCCGGCATTGACGGCTTCGCGTCGGTGATTATCCGCCCAAAGCAGCATTCGGCGGATAACCCCGCTTCCCAGCGTCCTGCCGCTGCTCGGCCCTGAGCCGCAAAGAAAAGAAGATGAGCTTGCAGTTTCCAGCTTGAAGTAGCCTGCATCCCCCTTGACCGCTTAATAATCCCCCTGAGCATGTTAGGATTTTGGATTTTGGAATAATGCGCTTTGCAAGATTGCCCGCCTGTGCTATATTAAATCCGCTTACAACCACTTGAAATCATAGGACTTCGACAGGATAGATTCTCACCGATGCATATTCTTCTCACCAACGACGACGGGATTTACGCCGACGGGATTTACGCGCTTTATCTGGAACTTAAAAAGATCGCGAAGGTCACGGTCGTGGCACCGGACACGGAACGCAGTTCCGTCGGCCACGGCATCACGCTGGCGCATCCCATTTGGCAAAAAAAAGTCCGCCGCGGAAACAAATTTTTCGGCGACGGCATCAGCGGCACGCCGGCGGATTGCGTGAAATTCGCCATCGGCGTCATCCTCAAAGGCAAACCTGACATGGTCGTCTCCGGCATCAACCACGGCCCCAACGACGGCTGCAGCGTTTTTTATTCCGGGACCGTGGCCGGAGCGAGAGAAGGGGCTCTCCTGGGGATCCCGTCGATCGCCATCTCGCTCGACGCCTTTCTTAACCCGGATTTTTCCTACGCGGCGAAATGCGGCGCGCGTTTGGCCAAAATCATAGCGAACGAGGGGCTCCCTAACGGGACATTTTTGAACGTCAATGTCCCAAACCTGAAGCGTTCCCGGATCCGCGGCATCAAGGCCACGCATCAGGGGCTGGTCCCCCTCCACGGGACATTCCAGAAACGCACCGACCCGCACTGGCGCAACTATTACTGGATGACCGGACGCATGCCCTTACGCGGCAATAAAAGCAAACACGTCGATTCCTACGCGTTGCAGCAACGGTTTGTGACCGTGACACCCATCCGCAGCGACTTGACCGATTACGGTCACGTTCAACAGCTGGACAGAACATTGCCAAAAACCTTTTGACAGGCAGAGATGCGCCGATGCCGCTTAGCGACGAAGTCTTATCCGCCCAAATCCTCATCATCGATGACCAGCAGGTCAACGCCCGTCTTTTAGAAGAGACCCTCCGGAAGGCCGGCTTTAAAAATATCACCTGTGTCAATGACCCCCGTGACGTTCAGGCAATTTACACGGCCATGAAACCTCACGCGGTCGTCCTTGACATCGACATGCCTTATCTCGACGGTTTTCAGATCATATCTCAATTGAAAAAGATCGAAGGCGATGATTATCTGCCGGTTTTGATGCTGACACAGATGGGGGACAATGACCTGCGATTTTTGGCGCTGGAATCCGGGGCCAAGGATTACCTGAACAAACCCTTTGACCATTTCGAGGTGCTCCTGCGCGTCCGCAACGTCCTTGAAGCGCATCTTTCGCATGACCGGCTGCGCGAAGAGAACAAAAAGCTCAAAGAAGAACTCCAGCGGCTCAAGCGAAACTCAAAGGAAAATAGTGACATCCGCTTAAAATCATAATATAATGAGCGCCAATATCGAGCCAACTTTAAAACCTCGTCAGGAGAAACCATGGAAGAAACAGCCCGCATCATAATCAATGGCGCGACCCACGATTTTCCCGTCATCACCGGAACCGAGGACGAGAAAGCCATCGATATTTCCACATTGCGCGGCAAAACTTCCTATATCACCCTGGACAGCGGGTTCGGCAACACCGGCGCGTGCGCGAGCGGCATCACGTTTTTAGACGGGGAAAAAGGCGTTTTGCGCTACCGCGGCATCCCCATCGAAGAGCTCGCCGGGGAATCTACTTTTATCGAGACCGCCTATCTGCTGATCAAAGGCGAACTCCCCACGCAGAAACAGCTGGATAAATTCGCCGCGTCGTTCACCAGGCACGCCTCGCTGCACAAAGACATGCTTCATTTTTTTAAAGGTTATCCGGCCGCCGGTCATCCCATGGGACTTTTATCCGCGGTCGTGTGCTCGCTGTCCGGTTATTATCCCGAATTACTGAAAACCGACCCTACCGAAGACGAGATCGAGATCATGGCGGCGCAGCTCCTCTCCAAGGTACGCACCATCGCGGCCTATACGTACCGGAAATCGGTCAAGAAACCGTTCGTTCCACCGCGCGCCGACCTGCGCTACATCCCGAATTTCCTGCACATGATGTTCTCAACCGCGAAAAAAGAATACAAGATCAACGACGCCGTTGTCAACGCCCTGCAGACCCTTTTGATCCTGCACGCCGACCATGAGCAAAACTGCAGCACCTCCGCCGTCCGGCTTGTGGGAAGTTCCTGGGCCAACCTGTACGCGTCGGTTTCCGCCGGGGTCTGCGCCTTGTGGGGACCGCTGCATGGCGGGGCCAACCAGGAAGTGGTGGAAATGCTAGAGGAGATCCGTAAAGCCAAAGGGAACGTCCAGAAATTTATCGACAAAGCCAAAGACCCAAACGGCAATTACCGGTTGATGGGCTTCGGCCACCGCGTGTACAAGAACTACGACCCGCGCGCGAAGATCATCAAACAGCGCGCGCACGAACTTCTCGCGGAACTCAATATCCGCGATCCGTTACTGGATATCGCGGTCAAACTCGAAGACGCCGTCCTCAAGGACGATTATTTCGCGCAGCGCAAGCTCTACCCCAACGTGGATTTTTACAGCGGTCTCATTTACAAGGCCATCGGTATCCCCACCGCGATGTTTCCTGTCATGTTCGCCATCGGACGCATGCCCGGATGGATCGCCCACTGGAAAGAGATGAAAGCGGACCCCAAGACGCGCATCGGACGCCCGCGGCAGATCTACATCGGGCCCCCAAAAAAAAGTTATGTTCCCATACAACAACGACAGTCGTAAATAGACAGCGAAAGGGGCAGTGACGTGATCAGTTTCCGACATCCGGCGAAATTCGACAAAGAAGCGACCCTGATTCTCATCGATAAAGACCAGGTTAAAAACCGCAATTTTCCGGTCATCCCGAAAGCTCTCAAAGAAAGCGTGCGGCATGTTCTGGATGCCGGGCAATTTGCCGCGGATAACGGTCAATTGTTTCCGCTCATTAACGGCAAACAGGTCGTTCTTCTGGTGGGCGTGGGTAAAAAAAGCGACTTAAGTACGACGGCGTTACGTTTGACACTGCGCGGCGCCTTGTTGTCCTCGTATCTGAAAAAAGTCAAGGACGTTGAGATCATCGTCCACGATCCCAAAGACGACGTCATTAAAGCGGCGATTGAGGCCGCGCTCATCGGGACCTATGCCTGGGAAAAATACAAGACCCCGGACAAAAACGACACAACGACCGCAAAAAAACATATTTTCCTGGCCGCGGCGCCCAAACGCGAATACGCGGAAACCGCCGCCATCTGTGAAGGCGTCAACCTCACGCGCGATCTCATCAACGACAACGCGGACACGGTCACCTCGACCTATTTCGAAAAAACGCTCCGCGGTCTGGTCAAAGGGGAAAAAAACATTTCTCTTGAAGTCCTCGACAAGAAAGAAATGGAAAAATGCGGACTTGGACTTCATCTGGCCGTCAACCAGGGCAGCAAAAAAGAGCCCAAGCTGATCATCGTGCGCTACAAAGGCGGGTCAAAAGACGGCGATTACACGGCGCTGATCGGCAAGGGGATGACCTACGACACAGGCGGGCTGAACCTCAAACCGACCGGCCACATCGAGACCATGCGCCAGGACATGAGCGGTGCCGCGGCCGTTGTCGGTACGCTCAAGAACGCCCTCGCGCTGAACATCAAGAAGAACATCATTTTCGCCTGCGTCATGGCCGAAAATGCCATTGACGCGCTCTCGTACAAACCCGGCGACGTCATCCGCGGCTATTCCGGCAAAACCGTGGAGATCGGCAACACCGACGCCGAAGGCCGGCTCGTGCTGGCGGACGCGATGTCTTACATCATCAAGAATTATAAACCGGCGCGCGTGATCGATATCGCGACCTTGACCGGCGCGTGCGTCGTCGCCCTGGGGCACGATTACACGGGCCTTGTGGCCAGTGATGACAAACTTGCTCAAAAATTGTCCCAAGCCGCGGAGGTGACCGACGACCGCCTCTGGCGCCTGCCGATCTATCCGGAGCTTAAAGATTCCGTCAAGTCCCGGATCGCGGACATCCGCAACACAGGGTTCCCCAAAGGGGCGGGAGGAACGATCACCGCGGCGGAGTTCCTGCGCCAGTTCACCGAAGGCACGCCCTGGGCACACCTGGACATCGCGGGGACCGCGTTCGTCGACGGCAAACAAAGGATGTACTTCGGCCACGGCGCGACCGGCGCCAGTGTCCGGCTGTTGACGCATTACTTGATGAACAATTAATTCAGACTGATTAAACCACCTGCTAAGCAGGTGGTGATGGACTGAAGGCTTTGCCAAAAGAAAGAGGTTGCGGTAGAATGGCGGCATGGGACGATTCAAGAAATTATCGCATGCGGTCTACGATTGCAAATATCACATAGTCTGGTGTCCGAAGTATCGGTATCGAGTCTTGCTGGAAGAGAAGGCAAGGTTTGTGGAGGCAAGCGTGAGGATGTTGTGTGGGTGGAAAGAATTGGAAGTGGAGGCGTTGAATGTTCAGAAGGATCACGTGCATGTGATTTTGGGGATTCCGCCGAAGTATTCAGTGTCAGACGTGATGGAAATGTTGAAGGGGAAGACGGCGATCAAGATGTTTCAGAGATATCCAGAGATGAAGAAGAAGCCGTATTGGGGGAATCATTTTTGGGCGAGAGGGTATTGTGTGAGTACCATTGGGCTGGATGAAGAGAAGATCAAAAAATATGTGCAATACCAGGAAGAAGAGGAGCGGCAGGAGGAATCTCAACAGCTGGAATTCGGCTTTTAGCCGAGCATTTCAGGCCACCGGCTCCGCCGGTGGTAATTGACTCTCAATCTGGAGAAAAACGCATGAATTTATTCACGATTCTCATCGCTGGTATCATTTTTATCTTTTTTTCCGGTATCCGCATTATCCGCCCCACGCACCGCGGGCTGGTGGAACGCTTCGGGAAATACACGCGTTTTGGCATGCCGGGGTTCAACTGGATCATCCCGGTCGTCGAGAACATGTATTTGGTGAACATCACCGAACAGATGGTCAACGCCGAGCCGCAGGAGATCATCACCAACGACAATCTTAACGCCAAAGTGGACGCGCAGGTTTATTTCAAGGTCAAGCCCGACGAAGAAAGCGTCAAGAATTGCCAGTACAACGTCGGCAATTACCAGTGGCAGATCGTCAATTTGGCCAGGACGACGCTGCGCAGTATCATCGGGACCATGACGCTGAAATCCGCCAACAGCGAGCGAGGCAAAATAAATTCCGACCTGCACTCGATCCTCCTTCGGGAAACCGATAAATGGGGGCTCGAGATCGTGCGTACCGAACTTAAAGAGATCGACCCGCCCAAAGACGTCCAGGACACCATGAACAAAGTTGTTAAAGCAGAAAATGAAAAGATCTCCGCGATCGATTTTGCCACGGCCACCGAAACGGTCGCCGACGGACAAAAGCGCGCGGAGATCAAAAAGGCCGAAGGGATCAAGCAGGCGAACATCCTTCGGGCACAGGGTGAGGCCGAAGCCATCCGTCTGGTCAATGACGCCGCCAATCAATATTTTATCGGCAATGCCCAGATCTTAAGAAAGCTGGAAGCTGTTGAACATGCTTTACAAAATAACGCGAAGATCGTTATTCCTTCGAATACGGAATTGGTTAATGTCATCGGAGAATTGGCGGGCGTAATGCCGCTTAGAAAGGATTTGAAATAAATATGCCCGAGCGCATTGAAACCGACAGTATGGGGGGGATTTAGTGTCCCTGCGGATAAAAGCGACTTTTGATAAAATGCCGGCACGCGCACACATTCTCTTTCCATTGTTCCTCTTATTCTTCGGTATCAGTTTTTGCTTATTTCCGCTCCAGTCGGCACGGGCGGACGCGCCGCGCGCGGCGTACATCATCGAACTCAATGGGGACACGATCAACCCCGTTACCGCCGAATACATCGCGGCATCCATCGACAAGGCCCACAAAGAAAACGCCGTGTGCCTGATCATCAAACTCGACACCCCCGGAGGATTGCTCGATTCCACGCGCCTGATCGTCAAGAAAATGCTCACCTCACCGGTGCCGGTCGTTGTCTATATCGCGCCCAGCGGTTCCCACGCGGGCTCCGCGGGCGTTTTTATCACCTACGCCAGCCATGTCGCCGCGATGGCGCCCTCGACCAACATCGGCGCCGCGCATCCGGTCCAGATGGGCGGGGAAAAGCCAGGAAAGAAATCGAGCGAGTGGGGGGAACTGCGCGAGCTCATCAAAGAACTCAAAGGAGACCAGAAAGTAACGCCCGCCGATAAAAAGGATTCCGCCAAAAACGACAAAACCGCAAAAGAAGAGATCGTGCCCGATGAAGACCCGATGGGCAGCAAAATCCTGCAGGACACAACCGCCTTTATCCGGGCCATCGCGACAAAAAAGAAGCGCAACGCCGAATGGGCGGTGGAAAGCGTCACCAAAAGTCTGTCCATTACCGACCAGGAGGCGCTGGCCAAAGGGGTCGTTGAGATCGTCGCCGTTGATGAACAAAATCTGCTCGAGCAGCTTGACGGGCGCACCGTGGAGGTCGCCGGTAAAATAGTCACGCTGCAGACCAAAGGCGCGCTCATTGAGCATATCGCGATGGACGCGCGGCAACAGTTCTTTAACGTTCTGGCCAACCCCAGCATCGCCTACATTTTAATGGTCCTCGGTTTTTACGGCCTGTTATATGAAATAACGCACCCCGGCTTCGGGGTACCGGGCGTCCTGGGAGGTATTTTTATGGTCCTGGCCTTTTACAGCATGCAAACCTTGCCGACCAATTACGCCGGCTTGGCCCTGCTCATTTTTGGGTTGGTCCTCCTGATCACGGAAGCGTTCACGCCGGCATTCGGATTACTGGCCCTGGGGGGCGTGGTCTGTCTGGCGCTGGGTTCCATGCTTTTATTTGAGTCGGCGGATCCGATCATGCGGGTTTCCAAAGCGGCGGTCCTGGCGACTTCCCTGACCACAGCGGGGATCACGTTGTTTTTGCTGCGCTCCGTTTTGCGCGCGCACAGGAGCAAAGTTTTAGGCGGGAAGGAAGGCCTCATCGGCGCGGTCGGCACGGCCGAGACCCCCCTGGCGCCCAGGCGCCCGGGCCAAGTTTTCGTGCACGGCGAGACCTGGAACGCCCAAAGCGATGAAGAGATCAACAAAGGCGAGGAAGTCGTTGTCCTGGAAATTCTGGGATTAACGTTGAAGGTTAAACAAAAATAGAAGGAGGAGCGTCATGTCCGTACCACTGATCATTCTCGGTTTATTCGCCCTCTGGTTGTTCAACAGCATCAAGATCGTCAATGAATACGAGCGGGCGGTCATTTTTCGTCTGGGCCGCGTCCTTGGAAAAGAAAAAGGGCCAGGTGTCGTATTGGCCTTCTGGCCGATCGACATCCCGGTCATCGTCAGCTTAAGGCTCATCACCCTGGATGTCCCGCCGCAGGACATCATCACCAAAGACAACGTTTCGGCGAAGGTCAACGCGGTCGTGTATTTTCGAGTGATGGACCCGATCCGGGCGACCATCGAGGTCCAGAATTATCAATACGCGACCTCCCAGATGGCCCAGACGACGCTGCGCAGCGTCCTGGGGGAGATGGAATTAGACGGCCTTCTGGCGGAACGCGAGAAGATCAACCACAAATTGCAGACGCTGCTCGACAAGCAAACCGACCCGTGGGGCATCAAGGTCTCCAACGTCGAGGTCAAGCACGTGGATATTTCCGAAGATCTCCGGCGCGCCATGGCCCGGCAAGCCGAGGCGGAACGCGAACGCCGCGGAAAAATCATCGCGGCCGAAGGCGAGTACCAGGCAGCGGAAAAAATTTGCCAGGCGGCGGAGCTCATGCAAAAATCACCCATGGCGTTACAGTTGCGTTACTTGCAGACCTTGGTCGAGATCGGCGCGGAAAACAACACCACGACGATCTTCCCGATCCCGATTGATATCCTGAAAGTATTCAGCGACCAAAACAAAAAATCGTAACTCGCAAGCCGGGAGAAGCGAACTATGGAGTACCGCATCGAAACCGACAGCATGGGGGAGATCGAAGTCCCCGTGGACAAATACTACGGGGCGCAGACCGCGCGCTCTTTGCTCCATTTCAAGATCGGCACGGAGCGTTTCCAGCCGGTTTTGATCCGGGCGCTGGCCCTTGTCAAGAAAGCGGCGGCCCAGACCAACATGGAATTAGGGCTGTTACCGAAAGATAAAGGGGGATTGATCATCCGGGCCGCGGATGAGGTCATCGCGGGCAAGCTCAACGACCATTTTCCACTGGCCGTCTGGCAGACCGGAAGCGGAACCCAGACCAACATGAACGTCAATGAAGTCATCGCCAACCGCGCCATCGAGTTGGCCGGCGGGAAGCTCGGCAGTAAAGCGCCCATTCACCCCAACGACGATGTTAATAAAGCCCAATCCACCAATGATGTCTTCCCAACAGCCATGCACATCGCGGCCATTGAGGAGATCCACCGGCGGCTGATCCCGTCACTTACACGCTTGCGGGATGCCTTGGCGGCCAAAGCGCAAGAATTCAAAGACATTATCAAGATCGGCCGGACCCATCTCATGGATGCCACCCCTTTAACGCTCGGCAACGAATTTTCAGGCTACGTCCAGCAACTGTCCAACGGGCTTAAACGCATCGAATCCGGTAAACAGCGCTTGTATGAACTGGCCTTGGGCGGTACGGCGGTGGGGACAGGGCTTAACACGCATCCGCAATTCGCCTCAAAGGCCGTTGCCAGGATAGCTGAAATAACCGGGGAACCCTTTGTAGAAGCGGAAAATAAATTCGAGGCACTGGCGGCCAACGACGCCATCGTGGAATTCAGCGGCGTCCTCAAGACCCTGGCCGCCTCCTGCACAAAAATCGCCAACGACATCCGCTGGCTGGCTTCAGGGCCGCGATGCGGTATAGGAGAGCTCAGCCTGCCGGAAAACGAACCGGGTAGCTCTATCATGCCGGGCAAAGTAAACCCGACCCAATGCGAGGCATTAAGCATGGTCTGCGCCCAGGTCATGGGCAGCGACACGACCATCAACTTCGCCGGCGCCAGCGGGAACTTCGAATTGAACGTCTATAAACCCCTCATGATCTTCAACCTACTGCAATCCATTGAACTGCTTGCGGATTCGTGCGAGAACTTCACAACGCACTGCGTGGCCGGGATTGAAGCTAACCTGGAAAATATCAAAAAACACCTGGAAAATTCCCTGATGCTGGTAACCGCTCTGAACCCGCACATCGGATATGACAAAGCCGCCAAAGTCGCCAAAAAGGCGCACGCAGAGCATATGACCCTCAAACAGTCCGCCGTTTCCCTCGGATTCCTCACCGAAGCGCAATTCGACTCCCTCGTCCGCCCGCAGGACATGCTCAAGCCAAAATGAAAAAATCCTAGTTATACCTTGACGATAGCAGGGTTAGCGTATATCCTTTAAATAGTCGTAACCCGTTGAAGAGTGGCATAGTTCGAAACGTCTGCCATTTAGCGGTTATCGCTTCCCGTTGCGACACCGTTCACCGAACAGCGAGGTAAATATGGTTAAACCCATGATCAAGGAACGCCGCGGTTATTCCCGGGCAAAACGTATCTTGAGCATCGAATACCGGCTTTACAAAAGCAGACGCCGGCCTGCCGATCAGCAATGGCATCTTTCGACAACCGAAGACATCGGCCCCGAAAGTTTATCTTTTTACAGCGATTATGAATACCACCAAGGCGACATTCTCGATGTCAGGGTTGTCATGTCCGGTGTCCTGGACGTTTTCAATGGGCGCGGCGAAGTCATCCGGGTCGATCAAAAACGCATGGGGGCGTGCTTTTTCGTGGCTGTCCGGCTTATCGGGCAAGCGGCCCACCCGCGGAGCCGGGGCGTCCAGCGCGGTTTCTGCGTGCCTGCGCGCCACAGAAGCCCAGGCACGCGGGCACGCGGCGACCGTTAAAACGCGTTTAGCAAGAATCTGCTTTTTCTATGGATAAAACGACTTCGGGATACGTGTCCGAAGTCTTTTTATTTACGCGCCCTGCCTGGCGCGCACAATGATGGAGTAAACATTTTACTCCAAGCGCGGTATTTGCTAAGATTTTAATGTTAAAACAGTGTTCTGCTATGACCTAAAAGCCTGACATGTCCATCCGGTTAAAACTTATCATTATCTTCCTGGTCCTGATTGGCGCAACAATGGGGGTTGTGAGCGTCTGGACCTACTCTACCGCTAAAAGTGCCCTGATAGAAACTACGTTGAAGGGATTATGGGCTACTGCTGAATTCAGGGAAGGGGAAATCTTCCTTTTTTTAGAGAAGCTAAAAACCAGGGTCATCGATTTTTCGTCCGATGGTTTTATCAGGGACAGCTTAGAGAAGATTAATGAAGGCGGGGAGGATGTTTCAGCCTTGACGCAGATCCTGAATACACATCTGATAAAGAATAAAATATCCCTGGACCCTGATTTAAAATTCATTGATATCGTAGACTTGGGCGGGAGGGTCGCTGCTTCTACGGACGCGTCCAGGGTCGGACTGGATCAATCCGGCAAGCAATATTTTTTAAAAAAAATTAAAGATTTTTATATCGGAGATATCTATGAGAACCGGGATGGCTCCATGGACCAGGAGGTATCCATGCCTCTTAAGGACCGGGTCGACCCTTCCAGGACCATAGGGTATATCGTCAATCACGGCAAGTCAGGCATCCTTAATGAGCTGTTATCAGGAAACCTTGTTATCAGATTGGGCGCATTGACGCAATTAAGGGGTATCGGCCAGACGGGTGAGACCTACCTTGTGAATCAGGATAAATTCATGGTAACAGACGCGCTTTTTGTGAAAAATGCCGCGTTCCGGCAAAAGGTGGACAGCTATCCGGTCAGGCAATGTCTGGAACATAATGAAGAGGTCAACGGAACGTGGGTCGGGTATTACGGGGACCGTGTGGCCGGCGCTTCCATGTGCCTGACGGTGGGGGATTTTCGCTGGGTGCTGCTTTCCGAGCAGAGTGAGCGCGAGACATTTGACCCCATCCGCAAGTTGAAGTGGATATCCATTTTTATCGGCGGGCTGGTTATGCTTTGGGGGGCGTTGGCCGCCTCCATCATCGCGCGGATCATCTCAGGCCCTCTCCATAAATTGACGGAAATCAGCAATGAAATTTCCAACGGGAAACTGGATGTCCCCATGGAAGAGACCCGGAGAAAAGATGAAATAGGTGTTTTGTCCAGGGCCTTTGAGCGCATGGTGGTCAGCCTGCGCAAATCCGCGGAGGATGTTGAAAAAAGGACCCAGGAACTCGCCCAGAGCGAGTCGAGGGTCCGCGCGATCGTTGAAAGCACCCTGGAAGGCATCATCGTTATCGATGAGGAAGGGATCATTGATTCGTTTAATCCATCCGCCGAAAGAATATTCGGGTATAAGGCCCGGGAGGTCACGGGAAAAAACATATTCTTTCTTATGCCCGAACGCCATAGCGAAAGCCGTGACGGATATGTTAAGGAATATTTAAAACCCGGGGTCAAAGGGTTCCTTGGGAAGCCCAAGGAATTTAGAGGGATGCGAAAGGACGGCAACACTTTTCAGTTGGAAATATCCGCCAATGAGGTATATTTTGGGCCCCGCCGGATGTTTGTGGCAAGCGTGCGGGACATCACGGAACGTTTAAGGGCGGAGCACAACCTCCGCACCCTTTCGATGGCGGTCGAGCAAAGCCCGGCCGCGACCATGATCACGGATCTGGAAGGCAGGATTGAGTATGTCAACCCGGAATTTGTCAAGATGACAGGGTATGATTTGAAGGAAGCGGTCGGCAAGAAAACCAGTATTTTAAAATCGGGATACATGGCAAAGAAGGTATATGAAGGGCTGTGGAAGGCGATCACCTCCGGCCAGAATTGGCAGGGAGAGTTATATAACAAGAAAAAGAACGGTGAATTGTTTTGGGCCAATGTTTCTATTTCTCCTATCCGCGGCCGCGAAGACAACATCACGCATTTTGTCGGGATCGAGGAGGATATCAGCCTTCAAAAAGAATATGAGAAGAGGCTTGTCCATGAGGCGCATTTTGACGGCCTGACACAACTGCCTAACCGTCTGCTGGCCATTGACCGTTTGTCCCAGGCCCTGGTGAGGGCCCGCCGGGAGAAAAAAATCGTCGTGGTGATGTATATCGACCTCGACCAGTTTAAAATGGTCAACGATACCCTCGGCCACCCGGTGGGGGACGACCTTTTGGTTGAGGCGGCCCGCCGGCTTGTTTCCTCCGTGAGGGAAAGCGATACGGTCGCCCGCCTGGGGGGGGATGAATTCCTTATTATCTTAGAAGACCTTGAGACGAAAAACCAGCGGCAAGTCATCATCCTCGCCCAGAATATTTTAAGCTTATTTTCCGTACCGTTTGTTTTTGACAACCGTGAGGCCTTTATCACCGCGAGCATCGGGATAACGGTCTATCCGGATGACGGGGATGATTCGACGGTCCTTCTAAAAAACGCGGATGCCGCCATGTATAAAGTCAAGGGGGAACAGCGTAACTCCTTTTTATTCTTCACGCCTGAAATGAACAAAAAGGCCGTTGAGCGCATGGAGATGGAACATTACCTGCGGCACGCGCTTGAAAACAGGGAAATGACGATCCACTATCAGCCGCTGGTGGACGCTGTTTCTGAAAAATTGATCGGCGCCGAGGCCCTTTTGCGCTGGAACAACCCCGCGTTAGGCGCCGTGGCGCCGGACCGTTTTATCCCATTGGCCGAGGAGACGGGGATCATCGTCCCCTTGACGGAATGGGTTTTGGAAACGGCGTGCAAGGAAGCTAAAAAATGGCCGGCGCAGGCCCATTCACACCCCTTACGTTTATCGGTAAATATTTCCTCCCGGAATTTTAAAGGGGAGGATCTGGTCAAGACCGTGATGCGCATATTGAAAGAGAACGCCTTCCCTCCGGATGGTCTTGAACTGGAGGTCACCGAACGCTTGCTGATCGACGACCCGGCCAAGGCGTTACGTATCTTTTATGAATTAAGGAGAAAAGGCGTCCGCCTTTCGATCGACGACTTCGGGACAGGTTATTCGGCCCTCACGTACCTCAAAGAGTTTCCCTTTCATACCCTCAAGATTGACCGGGCGTTTGTGCGGGGCATTATCAAAGAACCTAAAGATGCCGCCCTGGCCAAGGCGATCATTGCCATATCCCATAGCCTGGGGCTCAAGGCCATCGGGGAAGGGGTGGAGACAGAAGAGCAGTTGCAATGCCTGCGCTCCATGGGATGCGACTGGGTCCAGGGGTATTATTTCAGCAAGCCCCTCCCCGCGGATGAGTTCCGGAATTTCGCTTCCCGCTCCTCCTGACAGGAATCTCTTCTCCCGTGGAGGACTATTGTGTTTTGTTTTTCTATTGTTTCTATTTTGTGGTTTCCCCCTCATCTGTTATAATAACGCTCAATGATCCAATTTTTATTAAAACTTCCCAAAAGGAACCTTGTCCATGCCTGAAGCACCGGAAAAACGCAAATACGAGCGCTACAATACCGAATTAAAGCTTTATTTTGACCGGAGTTTTGAAGTCGAGACCAAGGTCAAATATCAACTGCTCGACAAACAAAACGACAAACCCCTCTCCCGCAAATACGCGGCCTTGAGCAAGAACGTGAGCGCGGAAGGGTTAAGTTTCCTGGCATCCCAGCAATTAAACCCGGGCGACTACCTGCATCTGGAAGTTTATCTGCCCACGGCGACCAAGCCGGTACACATGGAAGGGGAGGTCCGCTGGTCCAACCCCGCGGCGGCGGACAAACGCGAAGGCCCCATGTTCCAGACCGGCGTGCTCCTGACGAAAGTCAACGGCGAAGCGGTCGATCCGACGATCCATTTCGACAAAAAATATCAGGTCAGCTGGAGCAACGTCCTGGAATCCGTCCTGGGCCATTTCAAAGATCTCGCCAAAAAGAACATCAAGAAATAACAACATACTGGTGCAATGAAAAGTCGGTGGCAGGAACAAGGGGCAAGGAAATCCAAAGATGATCTCCTGGCCCTGCGGGTCTACACGTCGCGGCTCCTCGGAGGAGACCCCGCCCTGGTACTTCAGGGCGGGGGGAACACTTCCGTCAAATTAAACATCACCAACCTTTTTGGAGAACCCGAAGAAGTCCTTTATGTCAAGGGCAGCGGCTGGGACCTGGCCGCGATTGAAAAACAGGGCTTCGCGCCGGTCAGACTGGATCTCTTAAAACGCATGGCGGGACTTGACCACTTGACCGATATTGAAATGGTCAGAAACCAGCGCGCGGCCATGACCGACCCGTCGGCGCCGAACCCTTCCGTTGAAGCCATCTTGCACGCCATCATCCCTTTTAAATTCGTCGACCACACCCACGCGGACAGCGTCGTTGCCGTCAGTAACACCAAAAACGGCGAAGCGCGTATCAAAGAAATTTACGGACGCCACGTCCTCATCGTGCCCTACGTAATGCCGGGGTTCATCCTGGCGCGAAAAGTCTTTGAGATGACGCGCGAGATCGATTGGCGGCGGCTGGAGGGAATGATCCTCTTGCACCACGGTGTTTTCACTTTTTCCAATGACGCCAAAGAGAGTTACACGCGGATGATCCGGCTGGTCACCAAAGCGGAGGAATACCTCAAGAAAAAAAAGGCGGCCGTTCATTTTGCAAAGGCAAAGATCAATGATGACCTGCCCGGATTGGCCAACATTCGTCAAGCTGTTTCGCGCGCCCGTAACAGCGCGGTCATCGCGCGGTGGAATCCGGGGAACCGGCAAGTCGCTTTCGCCAACCATCCCAAAGCGCGGACGATCGCCACGCGCGGGCCGCTGACCCCCGACCACGTGATCCGTACCAAACGTATTCCGGCCATTATTGGCCAGGACCCGCAAAAAGGTGTCGAACGCTTCGTCAAAGAATATCGCCAATATTTCCTCCGCCACGCGACCGCGGGACTAAAACCTTTGGACCCCGCGCCGCGTTGGGCGGTGTGGCCGGGGTACGGGACAATATCTTTCGGCACAACACTTGATGAGACAAACATCATCAATGACATCACTGAACATACAATTGATGCGATTCTTCAAGCCGAAAAGCTGGGAGGATGGCAGGCCTTGCCGGAAAAAGATATTTTTGAGATCGAATACTGGGAACTGGAACAGGCCAAGCTGAATAAAAGCACCGGGGCGCCCGTGTTTCAGGGAAAAATCGCCCTTGTCACCGGCGCGGCCAGCGGCATCGGACGGGCGTGCGCGGAAACGCTTCAGGCGCAGGGCGCCGTGGTCGCGGCGCTGGATATCGACCCGGCCATTACAAAAATCTTCAAGCAGCCGGAGGCACTGGGAATCATTTGCGACGTGACAAAGCCGCGCGCGATCGAAAAAGCGGTCAGCACCACCGTGCGGCGTTTCGGCGGGCTGGACATTCTGATCAGCAATGCCGGAACATTCCCACCCAGCGCGACAATCGCGCAGACCGATCAAAGCTCCTGGCAAAAGAGTTTAAATATCAACCTCAACAGCCACCAGATACTCATGAAGGCTTGCATCCCGTATCTGGAATTGGGAGTTGACCCGGCGGTCGTGATCATCGCCTCTAAAAATGTTCCGGCACCGGGGCCAGGGGCGGGGGCGTATTCCGTCGCCAAAGCGGGATTAACCCAGTTAGCCCGCGTGGCCGCGCTGGAATTGGCCGCGAAAAACATCCGCGTCAACGTTGTTCATCCCAACCAGGTCTTCGACACGGCGATCTGGACCAAAAAAGTCCTGGAAGCCCGGGCCAAACATTATAAAATGAGCGTCCAGGAATATAAAACCAGCAATCTCTTAAAAACTGAAATCACTTCCAGGGATGTGGCCAACCTGGCCGCGACGATGGCCGGGCCGGTCTTCGGCAAGACGACCGGCGCGCAAGTCCCTATCGACGGCGGGAACGAGCGGGTCATTTAAAATGCTCACACAAACCATCCGGACAGACAACCTTGAATTCGACGAGCAATTTAGCGCTGCGTACGACCTCCTTGAAAATAATCCGTCGCCTGTTTTTGTGACCGGCAAGGCCGGGACGGGCAAATCAACGCTCCTGCAATATTTCCGCGAACACACTTCCAAAAATATCGTGGTGCTGGCGCCCACCGGCGTGGCCGCGGTCAACGTCCGCGGACAGACCATCCATTCCTTTTTCCGGTTCCGGCCCGACATCACCCCGGAGGGGGTGCATTCCATCCGCCTGCGGAAAGCCCAAAAGACCCTTTACAAAAAACTCGACGCGGTCGTCATCGACGAGATCTCCATGGTGAGATCGGATCTGCTCGACTGCGTGGACGCGTTCCTGCGCCTGCACGGCCCCGATGCCGGCGAGCCCTTCGGCGGCGTCCAGATGATCTTCTTCGGCGACCTTTACCAGTTGCCGCCGGTCATGACCCGGTTCGACCGCGACATTTTCAAAGACGTCTACGCCAGCCCATATTTCTTCGACGCCGCGGCCTTTAAACAGCTGGATTTCAAGATCGTCGAACTTCAGAAAATCTACCGCCAGAAAGACGAAGCGTTCATCCGACTGCTTAATAACGTCAGAGACAACTCAATCAACATGACAGACCTGGAGGTCCTCAACCGCAGGCTAAACCCGCGCTTCAACCCCGGCGACAAGGATTTCTACGTGTACTTGACGACGACCAACGCCCTGGCCGACCAGGTCAACCAGGACAGGCTCAAAGAACTGCCCGGAGAAAGCTTGCGTCTGGAAGGAAATATCTCCGACGGATTTGACGTCAAATCGTTGCCCACGCATCAAAGACTGGAACTCAAAACGGGCGCGCAGGTGATGCTCCTCAATAATGACCCCGCAGGGAAATGGGTCAACGGCACGATCGGCAAGATTTTCTCCACGGCCAAAGATCATGAAACCACGGGCACGGTCCGCGTGGCGCTAGCGAGCGGCCTCGTCGTTGAAGTGACCAAATTTACCTGGGAGGTATTCCGCTTCTTTTATAACAAGGACACCAAAACGATCGATTCCGAATCCGCCGGGTCCTTTAGCCAATACCCCCTGAAACTTGCCTGGGCCATCACGATCCACAAAAGCCAGGGGAAGACGTTTTCCAAAGTCGTGCTGGATATCGGCAACGGCACGTTCGCCCCGGGGCAGATGTACGTGGCCTTGAGCCGCTGTACCGACCTGGAAGGCCTGGTGCTCAAAAAGCCGATCTTCAAGAGGCACATCCTTCTCGATGACCAGGTCGTCCGTTTCATGACAGCGCAATCCGTCAAAAGAGTTGCATTATAGATATTTTGGGATAAAATTTCATATACGACAAAGGAGCTTTATGAACCACGCCATTTTATTGATATCCTGCCCGGACCGCAAAGGGATCACCGCGACCGTCACGAATTTTATTTACCAGCACGGCGGGAACATCCTGCATTCCGACCAGCATATCGACGAACAGACCAACACGTTCTTCATGCGGGTGGAATGGTCGCTCAAAGGCTTCGACATCCCGAAAGAGAGGATCGAGGGACACCTCCAGGCGATCGCCCGGCGTTTTGACATGAAATGGGAGCTGTGTTTTACCGACCAGCCTCTGCGGGTGGCCATTTTCGTTTCGAAACACCTCCATTGCCTGTATGACCTTTTATACCGCAAAAAGGCGGGACATTTTTCCTGCGCGATCCCGTTGATCATCAGCAACCATCCCGACGCCAAATCCATCGCCAGGGAATTCGGCATCCCGTTCCACGCGCTCCCCGTCACCCCGAAAAATAAAAACATCCAGGAGACCAAAGAAATTAAATTGCTGGAAAAAGAAAAAATCGACCTGATTGTCCTGGCCCGCTATCACCAGATCTTGAGCGCGCGTTTCGTCAACAAGTACCGCCAGAAGATCATCAACGTCCACCATTCGTTCCTGCCCGCGTTTGCCGGCAAGAGCCCGTACCGGCAGGCGTACCAAAAAGGCGTCAAGATCATCGGCGCGACCAGCCACTACGTCACCGAGAGGCTCGATGAAGGCCCCATCATCGAACAGGACACGGTGCGCATCTCCCACCGGGACTCCCTCAATGACCTGGTGCGCAAGGGCGAGGACCTGGAGAAGGCGGTCTTGAACCGCGCCGTGCGCTGGCATCTGGAGCGGAAGATACTTTGTTACGGGAACAAGACGGTCATTTTTGATTAAGGTAACGGTAAAGGTCACGAAGCCCGTTTCGTCATTGGGTAATGGTCACGTTAAAATATTTGACCGTTACCGTAAAACGTTACCGATACGGGCATCATTACCGTAACCCTTTGACTTAACCCGCATGACCAGAATCGAAATTACGCAAAGCGACATTACAAAGCTCAAAGTCGATGCCATCGTCAACGCGGCCAATGAAACGCTCCTCGGAGGCGGCGGGGTGGACGGTGCCATTCACAAAGCGGCAGGGCCACAGCTTTTAGAGGAATGCCGAGGACTTGGCGGCTGTCCGACCGGCGACGCCAAGATCACCCGTGGCTACAAACTTTCGGCCAAACATGTCATTCACACCGTCGGGCCTGTCTGGCACGATGGTAAGCACAACGAAGAGGCACTTTTAAAAAACTGTTACCAGCGCTCGCTTGAGATCGCCCTGGACAACAACCTGAAAACAATCGCGTTTCCGTGTATCAGCACCGGCGTGTACCGTTTCCCTAAAGACAAGGCCGCGCGTATTGCCGTGGCCACAGTGCAGGAATGCCTCAAAAAGATGCCGGAAATCGAAAAGGTCATCTTTGTCTGCTTCTCGCAGGAAGACTTTAATATCTACAGAAAACTTCTGACTTAAATTCAGCTCCGGCAGCTTGACAAGACAACGCAGTTCATGCTATCATTTTGATAGCATATCGGAAAATGGAGGGTAGCCATGTCCAGCATATTTGTGAGGAATTTAGACACGAAAATCGTCAATAGGCTCAAAACCATCGCCAAACAACACGGTCGGTCTTTGCAAGGCGAGATTAAAGCCATTTTGACGGAAGCGGCGGCGTTCGTGGCCACGGAAGCGGCGGCGATATCCCGGCAATGGCATGAAAAACTTTCCGGACGCGATCTAACGGATAGCGCCACGTTGATACGTGAGGACCGGAATCGTTGAGCGCGATTGTCATCGACGCCAGCGTTGCCGTAAAATGGTTTCTTCCCGAGATACATGCCGAGGCTGCGGGAAGAGTCTTGAAATCAAGGCGGAAACTTCTGGCTCCCGATCTGATTTGGGCTGAGATCGGTAACACACTTTGGAAGAAAAATCTCCGACGCGAAATTACTCTCAAGGAATCACACGAAATTCTTCAGGATTTTCTACGTTTCCCCTTGCACATCTGCAGCTCCAAAGCCTTACTCAACACCGCTTGGAGCTTGGCCATCCAACACAATATCAGCGTTTACGACAGTTTGTACCTTGCGCTAGCGATCGGCAGTGATTGCTGCCTGATAACCGCTGACCGAAAATTCTATGAATCATTGCGCGGAAAAGCCATCGGCAAGAAAGTTGTTTGGGTGGAAGACGCGAAATGAATAATTCAGAATATTTGACCGTATCTGGTTTAAACCGCTTTATCAAAGATGTCCTCAACGCCGGGTTCCCGCAACCGGTGTGGGTCTGCGGCGAGGTCCAGCAGTACGACCGCAACAAAGGGAAAAAACATATTTTCTTTGAGCTGGTGGAGAAAGCACCAAATTCCGACGAGATCATCGCCCGCATCGGCCTGGTCATCTTCGCCAACCGCAAAACGGCCATCGACCAGGTCCTCGCCCAAAGTGAAAACGCCTTCGCGCTCAAAGACGATATCGAAGTCAAGTTCCGCTGTACCGTCGACTTTTACCCGCCGCACGGGGCGGTGCGCCTCATTGTCGAGGAGATCGACCCGACCTACACGCTGGGCAAGCTCGCCCAGGAAAAACAAAAACTGATCGCCGCGCTCAAGGAGAATGGCGTGCTGGACAAAAACAAACAGCTGTCTTTGCCGCTGGTGCCGCTCGCGATCGGGCTGATCACCTCGGATGATTCCGCGGCCTACAATGATTTCATTTCCGAACTGCGCAAAAGCGGTTACGGCTTCAAGGTGTACTTGCGTAACACCCTGATGCAGGGAAAAAGCGCGCCCAAGGACGTCTGCCGCGCGCTCGCCGAACTGCAACGCCTCGACGGGCTGGAGGCGATCATCATTACCCGCGGCGGGGGGTCGCTCGCAGAGTTAAGCTGTTTCGACAGCGCGCTCATCGCCGAAAAAATCGCCGCGTGTCCGCTGCCGGTTTTAAGCGGCATCGGACACGAGATCAATATCACCGTGACCGACCTCGCGGCGCATACCTACGCCAAGACCCCGACAGCCATCGCCCAACACCTCGTTACGCGCGTTGACGAATTCCTGGCAAAACTGAACGAACAGCTGGAGCGCGTCATCCATGAAACGCGGGCGACGCTGACGGACTACAAACAGCGCCTGAAGGATCTGGCCGCCGGTCTTCAGCAAGGGACAACGCTTTTTTTTAAAGGCCACCGGGAACAATTGATCCGTTCAGAGGAAATACTTAAATACAAACCCCTCGTCCTTTTGAGCGGCCGCAGAAACGCGCTGGCCGTTCACGGGACCCGCGTCAAGCGCGGCGCGCGGACGCTTGTTGCCCGGCAACACGACCGCTTGAAGGCCTGCAAAAGAATCATTGAAATCGCGCACCCGGCGAATACAATGAGACGGGGTTTCAGCGTGACCAGGACAAGCACGGGTAAGGTCGTCAAAAGCGTTAGGGACGTGGCATCGCGCGAAGAGATCGCAACCGAACTCGCGGACGGGGCGTTATCCAGCCGCGTTGAGGCGGTCAGGAAAAATTAACAAAACAGACGGAGAAACCAGGTTATGGCCGAGACAAAATATAACAAGGCGATCAAGCGCCTGGAAGAGATCATCGAAAAAATCGAGAACGAGGAGATCGACGTCGACGAGCTCTCCGAAAAGGTCAAAGAGGCCGTCGAACTGATCACCACGTGCAAGGAACGCATCGAAAAAGCCGAAATGGAAGTCAAGCGCGTGGTCGATGATCTGGGGGAAGAAGGGGAGAAGAAGTAGTAGCGGGCACCTGCCCTCGCCGCGCAAGAGGGAAATTTCATCTTTGATGGCCGGGGATTATGTGGTATATTTCATTCAGCGAAAGGGATGGTCATGCACAAAGTAACTCTCCACAGCATTATTGAAAAGGAAAAAGATCTGTATTCCGCTTTGTGTCTGGAGTTGGACGTTGCCTCCCAGGGAAGGACCATCGAAGCGGCCAAGAAAAATCTGAAAGAAGCCGTTGCCGTGTATCTGGAAGACGTTATCCATTCAGGGGAGGTGAAAGATTTTGTTCCACGCCCCGCGCCCCGCGCCGAGTGGATCAAATTCTTTCACCTTGAAGCCAAAACTTTAGGCAAAAGGTTGAAAAATTTCCCCCTTCACAAACATTTCAAGCTCGAAGACATTGTTTATTCCGCTTCGTAATGACGCTCTCCAGCAAAGATATCAAAAGGGTCCTTGAAAAACATGGTTTTGCCTTGTCACGCCAGAGAGGAAGCCATCAGCAGTTTGTCGGGCTTGTCCATGGCAAAAAGCACAGGGTCACGGTGATCGCCAATCAAAAAAGTTTCGCGCCCGGAACATTGCGGAGCATGATCCGGCAGTCGGGGCTCTCTGAAAACGAATTTGTATCTTGAAAGAAGGCAGGGAAGAAATAGGACTGTTAAAGTCGGATATCAGGTCACCAGAACATCCGTGGGCAGAATATCAGGATATCAGAAATCAGAAAAAAATCATCCCTGATAACCTGATATCCTGATCACCGGATACCCTTAATCAATGCTAAACTCTGCGCCTGTAGCTCAACTGGATAGAGCATCTGCCTTCGGAGCAGAGGGTTACAAGTTCGATTCTTGTCAGGCGCATTAACTAAACGTGTAGAAGTCGATCCTTCGACTTCGCTCATAAAAGAGGGACACAGTACTTAATTCCGAAATAAGTATTGTGTCCCCCTAAAAAGAAAGGACAAACATGAGCCTTAACAGCGTCAACATCATGGGGAATCTCACCAGGGATCCGGAATTAAAGTACACGCCGTCGGGAAAAACCGTGTGCAGTCTCTCGCTCGCCAACAACAGGGTGTACACCAAAAACGGCGAGAAGACGACGGAGGTGTCCTATTTCGACGTGGAGGTCTGGGGCGCGGCCGCGGAGAACTGCAACAAATACCTGACCAAAGGCAGCGGCATCATCGTGGAGGGGCGCCTGCGCCAGGACCGCTGGGAAAAAGACGGCAAGACGCAAAGCCGCGTGCGGATCATCGCCAACAATATCCATTTTATGCCCAAAAAAACCGGCGCCTCCCCCTCCTCCGGAGGGCAAAGCGCCCCAGCCGCGGGACAACAACCCGCCCCCGCCGGGGAAGCGGAAGTTTCCCTCAACGCCCAGCCCGCCGACGCCGTGGCGTGGGATGAATAAACGCGGAGTATAAGAGGCATAAGAGGGACACAGTACTTAATTCCGAAATGAGTATTGTGTCCCCCTAAAAAAAGGATCCGATGAAAACGAAAAGCGTTCTCTCCCCAAGCAGTATTTCAAAGCTGGCCGCCAATATCAACAAAGAGCTCAAGAGAATGGAGCTCGATATCAAGGGCAGGGTGACCGTGGGCTACTGGCGCGTCGGGCGCTGGGTCAACCGGGAGATCTTGAAAAACAAAGACCGGGCCCAATACGGCGGTCACGTTTATGAACAGCTTGTTCCTATAGTTTCATTAAGTAAAAGGACGCTGGAACGCGCCGTCCATCTGTACCGGACTTACCCGATTGCGTCAAGGTTGACGCAATTGCCGTGGAGCCATTTCTTGCATTTGATGACGGTTAAAGATGAGAAACAACGCAAACAACTGGAACATCAAGACATCCTCAAGGGATGGAGTGTCGATGAACTTAAGGATAAGATCACGACGGTCCATGCCACCACGGAAGCACGTGACAGCAAAAAAGACGCGGAAAAGGAGATCCCCCAATTAACCGTTGTCCGCGGGCAGGTGAACACCTTCGCGCTGGTTGAGGACGAAGGGGAGAAGGACCTGCTGGTGGACCTGGGGTTCCGGGTACACCGGGGGTTCACGCGGATAAAATCGTTGCGGCTTAAAAAAGACGACTGCGTCCGTGTCCGTAATGACCGCTTTTCCAAAACCGCCTCGCCGTCCAAAAGGGAACAATTGTTCACCTACAAGGCCGTGGTCAAAAAGGTCATCGACGGCGACACCCTGATCGCCCGGGTCCGTCTGAATTTCCGGATGTTCATCACGCAAAAGTTTCGGCTGCGGGGCATCGACTGTCCCGAGATCAATACGCCCGAGGGCAAACGCGCCAAGCGTTTCGTGGAGGAACGGCTAAAGGGGTGCGATCTTATCGTCATCAAGACCCACAAGGACACCACCGACAAATACGAACGCTACCTAACGGATATATTTTATGCTCCGCGGCTTCCACAATCCAGAGAAGCCGCGAGCACCCCGCGAGCCCAGGGAGGGCGAGCAGGGGTTACCCTGAATTTCAGCGACCCGGCATTGGTCGCCGAAAAAGGGAACTACCTGAACCAGGATCTCCTCGACGCCGGCCGGGCGCGGCTGTGGCCGCCTTCGGCGAGCCTCGCCGGAGGCGGGACGCCGGATACCGCTTCAAAACATTGAATTGTCTTTACAAACCCAAAAGAGTTTTATAAGATAGGCGCGCTAAAGTAAACGATCAATCCCATGCACAATTCTTTTCAGCATATCCGCATGTACATCTTCCGGGGGCTTCTGGCCGTTATCCCCATTTTGCTGTGCCTGCTGGCCGTGCAGCTGCTCTACGTCCTCATCGACAAAAAGATCATCGGGTTTTTAAGCAACTATTGGCAGGTGCGCAAAGTCCCGGGCATGGGCATCCTGCTCCTGCTTCTTTCGCTGTATCTCATCGGGCTGGTCGCGAGCAATATCATCGGCCACCGGTTTCTGCGTCTTCTGGAGGGCATCAGCCAGCGCATCCCGTTCATCAAGACGATCTACGCCGTCGGCAAACAGCTCTCCCAGGGGCTGGCGGTGGGCGAGAAGGGCAAGCAGGCGTTCCAGAAAGCCCTGCTGGTCCGGCTCAACCCCGACGGCCTGTGGGTCCCCGCGTTCGTCATGAGCTCCATCAAGAGCCGGACGACCGGCGAGGACCTCCTGTTCGTCCTTATCCCCACGTCCCCGACGCCCGCGTCCGGGTTCGTTTTCGTCGTCCGCCCTTCCCAGACCTTCGACCCCGGGTGGACGGTGGAAGAATGCCTGAAGGCCGTCGTTTCCGTCGGCATCATCACCCCCGCGGAAAAAGGCATTAATTTATAAAAAGGCGCTCCCAAAAAAACGCGCTGAAAACAAGCCGTTGCTTTTTAAAAAACTTTTAGCTATAATACAAAAAATTTAAAGAACGATACGGGTCTAGGGGGCAACTCTAGAGGATGCTTTGCGATGGTCGGGCCGCCATCTGGTTTAATTCCAGGGGGCGGCTTTTATGTTCAAAGCCGTCAGCTGGGTTATTTCAGTTGGCGGCTTTTTTATTTAAAAGGAGGGGGAATGGACCCGGATATTAATTCTATGTTTCATGGATTTATCGCAGCTTCGATCCCTTTAATTATTTTTAGCGCAGTTTTTGTGACGGGGTATGCGGCCAGAAAAATCCTGTTCAAGCGTTTGCTGAATTGGGCCGGGGACACAGCATCTCCCCTGGACGATGTGGTCATTTCGGCAATAAAGGGCCCTTCGCTCATTTGGCTGTTGATGCTGGCAATATATTTTGCCATCAGGATTTCCAGCATTCCGGAAGACATCGCCGATACATTAGGGAAATTCTTATTGATTTCAGGCATCTTTTCGGCGACCATTATCATCAATAATATCGCGGGGAAGGTCATAAAGATATATTCACGGGAGATCGAATCGACCCTCCCGGTCACTTCTTTAACCCAAAATTTTTCCAGAATTCTTATTTTCGGGACCGGAATTCTCATTATCCTCGGCAGTTTGGG
>Ga0209211_10001258_pt1 | contig 48656 bp, 21 predicted proteins | sample RifGroA2_FD_183992 | JGI IMG/M metagenome (GOLD analysis project Ga0209211, IMG submission 183992) | Groundwater microbial communities from Rifle, Colorado, USA - Groundwater A2 (SPAdes) (version 2) | ecosystem: Environmental > Aquatic > Deep subsurface > Groundwater | place: Rifle, Colorado...
TTCATAATAACCATAATTAAGCTCTATTTGCAATGGTGTACTGTAAGCAAACCTATTTTCTTTAGCAACTGGGAATTCACATGTTATAATCGCTCTCCCGTCGCCAAGTTTAATAGTAGGTTTTCCTTGTTTTCCTAAATCAGGGCTACATTTGGTAGGCGGAATGCCTGATAATGTAATTGTATAAGTAATCTCATCTAAATCCTCAAAACCTAGTTTGTACGGGCATTTCTGACCAACTGCATTATTAGTCAGTACTTGACCTTTGCCAGCATTGCTAAGTTCAATCCTTACAAATGCTTTGTCTAATGTAGAATCCAAGCTTACTCTATCAACAGAAACAGGAGCTCCGGTGCCACCTACACTTACTGGTTGCATCTGGCATGCTCCTTGCTCCTTTATTGCAGGATTTTGTTTGTTAGGGTCAATGCATACTATAGGCGTAGCAATTGTCTTATAATCATAGCAAGTGCTTAATACAAATCTTGGATTATATTCATCTGCTCCTTTTGGAATCTTAATGTTGCCAGAAGATCCAAAAGTGACTGTGTCATAGCCACCCTCCAACAAAAATTCGCTTTTTGGCTCTAAGTTATTCAATTCTTTAAAATTATCAATATTCTGTATTATGCCTATGTCATATCCAGAAAGATAAAATTTAGCGTTTTCAATCTTGTCTGTCCCTAAATTTCTTATTTCAGCAATAATTTGTATGCTTCCAGTATCATATATCTCTGCAGGAGGAAGATTTGGCATGAAACGCATAGTCAAGCCATCTGTGCCAGTGTAGATCCGTTCTCTTGCAATTGCAGTGTTTTGTTTAGGGTTTTTGCCTGAAAATAAACCAGTACCGCCTCTACAACTGATTAATATGGTTGCAATTATTACTAAAATAATAACCAACAAAATCCTATTATTAACTCTTTTAACACCTTTTTTCATTTTGGCAATCTAATCCTATGTATTTTTAATGATATATAAAATATACTCTTCTTATATATCTTCCTATCAAACAACTAGGGTTTAAATTTTTTTCGGTGGATTTGTATTTAAACTCTCTTAACTTTGCGGAGCATCAAACTGATTCTCAAAATTACCTACAATATTATTGTCAAGGTCCTTAATCGCAATCTCTTTTTCAATGCTTTGCGAATATGTGTAGCCTAATGCAATCTTAATGTTTGTTGTAAAATCCCCTCTCTTTTCAAATTCATTATTCTCATTATTGAATCTAGCAGTGCACTTTATTATGTTTTCTTTGTCTTTTATTGTCTTATCTGCCTTATTTTTTAAGACTATAAATTGTTTCCCGCCTTCAGTTTCAGGAGCCTGAAGATTGCATTTTATATCTTTGTCTAGCTCTTTATCTGCCAGCCTTATCTCATTTACAAAAATCTTTTCCAAACCTGCACAATTACTGCCGTCTACTACATCTCCTTTATCAACATTGTCCAGATATACCAAAAAATTATAATAAATATCATTGTTTTTTTTCTGCGGTTTTTGCAAGACAATTTTTATGACAGCAACAGGAGCACCTTGGCCATTTGTTAATTTAATGTCCTTCATCTCACAGGCAGCTGCTCTTAATCTTAGGTCATTGCTGGTCGCAATGCAGACATCTTTGCTTACAATTGTTTCATAAGGGTAACATGCTTCCACCACAAACTTAGTCTTGCCAAGCAGAGGCTGGCTTAATACTGTTGCCTCAAAATTATAAATTCTTTCTTCACCTATAGGATTATCAAAGCTCAATCCACGCAATCTTAAAGCTTCATCACCATTCAACACATTCTTGTTCTTTATCTGTATCTCATCATTATCTGCATTGATCACATTCAGTTTTCCTTCGCCCACAATAGAGTTTGCATTCTCAGCTTGAGAGTTTTGTATTCCCATATCAGAAGCGCCTATGTTCTTGACATATATCCCTATCCTAAAATTATCCCCCACAAATACACTGTCTGCAGGAGAATCTTTCAGCAGCTTTATGTCTAATGCTTTTGTGCCTGTTCTCTCAAAAGTCCTTAACGGCTCAGATCTTTGCGAGCCTGAAAAAAGATTGCCCCAGAAACTATCAGCTTTAGAAGAGCTTGATGGCTTGAAAGATCCTTGATTTGAGTTTCTATTTTCAAATACATCCTGTAATTGCGTACAGCTAACTACAAGTATTATCGAAAGCAATAAAACTATCAACAATAATAATTTACAAACTTTCTTTTTCTTTTGCATTTTGAAATATGTTTTTCTTGTCTTTATGCAGCATTTCCTGAGATAGGCTGTGATATGCTAATGTCTGTAGCATCTATTTGTCCTTTTACGGCACTTGGCTGAGCATTTACATCAAGATCTGGCTTTATCTCATAATCAATATTTACTCTGGTGTCCTTAAATATTGCATAAGTATATTCTAACTCTATTATTATCTTCCTATAAATGAACTTTTCTTTCAAATTTAGGGCTGCAGTATCTTTGCCAAATAATTTATTCTGGTCAATCGAAGTAGAGCAAGTAGGAATTCCTGTTGTAGCCAGATCTTTAATGTCGCTAAGGCCGACCAGCTTATTTGGATCCTGTAAAGCAGCTAAATACTTGCCCTCTAGCTCATACGCATATCTCAATACAGTCTCTTTCTCTTTAATATCTTTAGGCTCTGCTCTCTTGAAAGGGCATCCCTTTGCTAAAGGTGTTATGCCAGCAGGCAAATACAAGTAAATCCCATTTATTCCAACTATTTTTCCATGATCATTTTTATTGAAGATATCTGTTTTCCAAGTTAATATTGCAATATACTGCAATTCAATAACCGGCTTTTCAAGATTCAACGGCTTGATATCTATTACTGCAGGATGTTTAGAGTATACGCCTTCTATCTCACTGTTACGATAGGTTGAACTTATATCAACAGGCAGATGATTATCTTCTGCAAGCTGATCCCAATACCTAAATTCATATTTTGGATTCTTTTTTGAAGCTTCTTCATCATATTCTACAGTTCTTTTTAAGCCTTTAACTGCATCAGAGGTTGCAAATATCAATGGCAGGGTAGTTCTTGTCCTGTCAGTAAATATAACCGCTGCCCTTAATGTGTTTTCCCCTGAAACAAAAACATTGCTCATCATGCTGCCTGCAGTTGGTTTGGCAATATCGCTAGCAGAGATGTCAACTCCAGATTCAAATATTTCTTTGTATCTAGCAAGCTTGTCTTTAGGAAATTCAATGCTTTTTTCAGTATCTGGGCAGTCTGCACTTGGTATGTTAAGGCATCTTAGGATTGCAGGAGAACCCTCTACTAAGGTAAATTCTTCTTTTTTGCTGCCTTTCTTCTTTAGCATGGCTGCAAATGCCAGTTCTGCATCAGGGAAAGTAGTCTTGTAAATAATATTATAAATCACTTCGGTGTTGATGCTTTTTACAGTCTTTTTGCTGTCTACAACTTTTGGAGGATCTGTGGTTAGCTCAAATCTTGGCTTACCTTCATTAAAGCTTATTTTTGTAAAATCAGTTGAAGTTTCTTTTTCTATTGCTGCTAATACTCTTTCATCTTCATTTTTCTCTCTCTTCTCTTCGGCAAGCTGCACTATGTTGTTTTCAACACATTTTTTGTACCCATCATTTATAATCTTAGATGAAAAAGGAATTTTCCCCCTATCTAACCAAAATTCCATGTAATACCTATTCTCATCCCTGCATTTCTCAGCAGCTTTTTGCTCAAACTCACTTACATCATAACCAAATTTTTCAGCAAGCGTTATCATAAATCCTGTCTTTTGCTGAGAGTAATCTTCGTCACTCAATCCAGCAGGAGTATACTTTTCGATAAGGGCACCGGCATTTATTGCACTGTATCCTAGGGCAACCCAAAAACCTAAAATCATTAATATGGCCAATCTTGTCATTATAGGTTTTTTACCCGGGTTCATTATAGATTTAAGCGACCAATACCATACAATAGTCGGCCATAATGCTTTCAATGTCCACCATTTTGTCTGGATCCCAAGAAGATTTACTATCCTAAACCATTGCCATTCAATTGCAAAAAAAATACAGACAAATCCAAAAGTCCTCATCCTAAAGCTAAGGCTATTTGGCGCGCCTAACAAAAGCACAAAATAGATCAATAAAAATATGAATACCCACTTGAATGCAACAGGGCTAGGGCCTTGCCAGCCACCTGTCATGCCCTGAATAACATGCAGTAAAATTCCCACAACTAAAACAATATTAAAAAAACCATCAGAAAATGTTTCAGCGCCTTTCTTTGCAGCGTTGAGAGAGCTTTTTGCTAGTTCTGCAGATATCATACCTGCAGTTACTGCAGTATTAACAGCTGTTCTTCCTGCAGTTTTTCCAGACTCTATTCCTACAACACCTGCTCTCTTGCCCCATTGAGTAAAAGTAGGGAAGTATTCTTTCATGCTTTTTCCAAATTTTTCACCTGCTTTATTTATCTTATCGGCAGCAGCATTTACTTTTTCAGCGGCTTTGGCAGTCACATCTGTCTTTAGGATCTCACCAAAACCCTGTCTATAATTTCTATCCTGTTCACGATACTGTTGAGCTTGCTGTCTTAATAATATCAATTGCTCTGCAATTTTCTTGTCCATAATTCCGGCAAATGCAGCATCACGTTTGCCTGGGTCTTGCACTCTGCTAAGCTGAGCTTGGAGCTCTTCCATCTTAAGGCTCTGTAATGCAAGCTGTTTAGCAATCCTTAATTCCTGCTCTGATACGCTTTCAAGCTTTTCTCCTTGTCTCTCTAAATGAGAGTTTATATCCCCTTCAAAATTACCCCGCCATTGCTCAATTTCATTTGAGAATCTTTCCTGGACTTTAAACTGCTCCTGCCTTGCTTGCTTTTCTTGCTGCCTGAGCCTGTCAATATTTTTTCCATATTGGTCGGTAGCATGCTGAAATAATTTTGTGTACATAGCTTCTGCTTCTTTTTCTGTCAATATATTTTCATTTTTTGCATGTTGAAGGAATTGGGCTTTAAAATCACCAGATTTATCTCTCGCACCAACAACGTGCTGCACAAATTCATTGTGGGTTTCAACTTCAACAGCAGGACCTTGAAACCAGCCTCGACTAAATCTTCTTTCATTAAGTTTCTCTAAATATGACTGTAAATGATCAACTTCTTTTTTCTCAAATCCTTTTACGCCTTTGGCTACTTCTTTTGCAATATTGTACTCTGTCCCTTCGGTCATTCTTGCAGGCATTTTAAATACTTAGAACTCTACACCTCTTTTCATGTTTTTGACCATTATATCCCTATCTAGTTTAAAAACCATTGACTATATAAAGCTATTCAGAATATATTAATCTTTCTCATTCTTGGTGCGTCTAGCTTTAATTTGGGAGCTGTGGCGACTGCCGACGAACACTGGCTTAGATTGCTAATAAGTTACTCCTTCTCTACGCTTAGGGAAAGAGCTTTGTAATGCAGTAAATCATTGCAATATTTATCGTTTAGTCAATAGTATGCATTGCCCGTCGCAACATTAGCTTGGTTACTTTAGAATTGTGTTCGTCAAAAATTGGCAGTCGCTACTGCTCTTTTTGTGCTAAATCTGTAATTAATCTTTCTTAATTGTTAGTTTAATCTCAGGCACAAACATCTGTTTCTTAGGGATAATCTTCAGATAATTAAAGTCCTGCTTTAAGAATGGGTCAACAAGCCTTGAATAACTATTGCCTGAAGTGCTTAATACAAGCTTATGGCCGTTTAATATCAATTGAGCTTCCTTATCTTCATTGTCATCTATAAAAGTAAATGTCAGATTGCTTTTTGTCTTACTCAGCTGTATCTCTTTGAATATGCTCTCATTGATCTGGAAATCATAGGAAAAATCTCGAGGCTTTTTTAATTTTGTCTCTACATTTATTCTGTCTATCAAATACTTGCCTTCACCAGAAAATTCTATGCTATTCTCTCCTGTAAATAAATAAGCTGAGCTGTATTCCTGGGTAAAAGGTGTTCCACAATCTGGAATGCCAGAGAATACTTGGTTGCTATTGATGGATACAGTCAATGTGCCTGCTTTCTTTGCATCACAATCTGGCACAAATGATAACTTTACCTTAGATGCGCTTTCCTCTTCAAAATCCTCAACAATAAACACAGATCTGGCTTTTTGACCTGCAGTATTTTTAACTTCGCCTGTTACAGCAACATTATCCAGCAGATATTCATTTACCTTCCAAAATGCAATGCCTGGAGAACTCACACTAAATTCAAGATAATTAACATTTCTGATGTCTGATTTCTTCAGCTTAATCGGCTCTGTTGTATCTGTCACATCAGAATTAAAGACTTCAATATTATTCAAATTAACAATTAATCTCCCTGAACCATCTTTTACCTTAAAACCTAGTAAGATGTTATCCACATTATCTAAATCATTTATCAGAAAGCTTACTTTATGTGGCTCTTTTGAAAAGACTCCGCTCTTTACATAGACACTGTCAAATTCTTCTAAAATAGTAGCTTGCGTCTTTGTCATTAGGTTGACTGCAGGCAGCAGATGCTCTATCCTATCATTTGACAGGAAATCCATCCTGCCTGGGTTAACTAACAACACTGTCGTATTAAACTTTTTTAATCCTGTACCAGATGAAGATGAGCCTGAACTTGAACCGCTACTTGGATTTATGGTAGTTGTAGTGTCCAGTATCTTATCTCTCTCGCTAGCAGGCAAAAATACAATATATAAAATTATCAAGAATGTGATGACACCTACTAAGACAGCTGCTCCTGCTGCACCCTGCGGCTTTTGCGCTTTCTTCCTTAATTTACTTGGGCTACTAAACAAACCTCTTTCACTTGGTGTATTCATTTTTGAAGAATAAAAACCTTTATATATATATGTTTTTCTATTTTGTTAATTCAAGATATGTTCATACTATTTTACTAATTTATGGATCAATATGAAAATACTACATTCTAATCTCAGAAAAGGAGAATATAAGCTTCAGATACAAAATTTAGACGATTTATGGTATCTTAGCCAGATTATTGATATTGGAGATACAGTCAAGGGAAGAACCATAAGAAAGATAAAAACAAACAGTTCAAGCGATGATGTAGCATCTTCTGTGATAAGAAAGCCTATATTCATCTCGATAGAAGTTGAAAAGTTAGCATATACTAAGGATTCTTTAAGGATTCTAGGTAGAATAAATGAAGCCAGCGAAGACATAAGCAAAGGAGAGCACCATAGCTTTAATGTAGAAGAGCAGACTATAATCAGCATAATCAAGCCAAAATGGTATAAATACCAATTAGACAAGCTTAAGGAGTCAGCTGAGCAGAAAGATACAAAAATACTTGTTTGTGTATTTGACAGGGAAGAAGCTACCTTGGCACTGATTAAAAAATACGGATTTGAAATCCTTACCGAATTTGCAGGCAATATGCAAAAGAAAGGCGATCCAGATAAGCAGAATAAACACTCTTCTAATTTTTATGAAGAGATAATCAGCAAATTGACAGAGTACACATTTCGTTTGGGAATTGACCACATTGTTTTGGCATCGCCTGCTTTTTTTAAGGAAGACCTTATGAAAGGGCTTAAAGACCATGAGCTAAAGAAAAAAATAATTCTCGCGACCTGCAATGCAGTGGGCAAGCCAGGCATAAATGAAGTATTAAAGCGCCCTGAAGTCAAGGAAGTTCTGAAGCAGGAGCGTACCGCGAAAGAAATCAATCTAGTTGAAAAATTATTATCTGAGATCTCAAAACAAGCTCTTGCAACCTATGGTTTAAAAGAGACAAGAAATGCAGTTGATGCAGGTGCAGCTGAAACTGTGTTGATAACAGATGGTTATATCTTTAAGCTGCGCGAAGAAAATAAGTTCCAGGAAATCGATAAACTTTTAAAACAGGCAGATACAATGAAAGCTGCCATTATAGTGATTTCCTCTGAGCATGAAGGTGGCAAGAAATTAGATGGATTAGGGGGGATTGCTACATTGTTAAGATATCAGTTGCAGTATTAGTGAGGTATCTTTATGTTATGTGAACTATGTGGAAGGCAAGGTGAATTGTTTAAGGCAAAAGTTGAAGGTACTGAGCTTACTGTCTGTAAAAACTGCAGCAAATACGGTAAAGTTCTTGGTTATGCAGCTTCACCTAGCAAGAATGATTTTGAAAAAAGAAAACAAGAATCACACGCCTCACAAAAACCAACTATAAACGAGCCTGAAGAATTTATTCTATCCAACTATTCAGAATTGATAAGAAAGAAAAGGGAGCAGCTAAAATTAAATCAAGAGGATTTTGCAAAACTGCTAAATGAAAAGCTTTCTATTTTACACAAAATCGAAACAGACAGTTTTGAGATGTCAATAGAACAAGCTAAAAGATTCGAGAAAATTCTGCACCTAAAACTGGTCGAAATTTTTAAAGAACCTGAGGTAAAGATTCAGCATGAAAAAAAAGAGGGATTTACATTGGGAGATTTCATAAAAGTAAAGAAAAGAAACAATTAATCCTAAAAATGGCTGCTGATTATTCTAATACTACCATCATTATACCTACTTTAAATGAATCTGAAAATATAACTAAGCTGTTAAGCAATCTAGTTGAATTATACCCCAAAATAAATGTCATTGTTGCAGATGATGGAAGTAAAGATGGTACACAAGAACAAGTCAATGAATTTGAAAATCTCTATTCTAATATCATATTATTAGACAGGTGCAATGAAAAAACAAAAGGATTGTGCTCAAGCGTAATAGATGCTGTAAAAATAGTTACTACAACTAATATTATCGTGATGGATGGCGATCTGCAGCATCCGCCTGAAAAAGTTCGGGAGCTAATAGAGAATCTCAGTAGTTGTTCTCTGGTAATCGGCACAAGAAATAAGATAAAAGAGCCTTGGTCACTGCATAGAAAATCACTTTCTGTGATCTCCACAAAGCTGGCAAAATTAAGGGTAGATTATAATGATCCAATGTCAGGTTTCTTTGCAGTAAAAACAGATCTTATACAGTCTATTCTCAATAACCATGAACCTAAATTTGAAAAAACAGGCTATAAGGTATTATTTGACATCTTGAAATATCTTCCTAACGAAACTAAAGTTGCAGAAGTCAATTATGATTTCCTATTAAGAGAGCATGGCAAGACTAAGATCGGGATTAGGCAAATATTTGCATTTTTAAGAGCATTAGTTAAATAAGGTATTAAGTGTATTATCCTCTTTTTATAATCATTTATTATTTATGTATGTGCATAGCAGCTGCCGCCAATTTAGTTGGCACATATCGACATAACTATTTCAAGTTGCGACGGGCAATGTCAACCATTGACTAAACTAGTATCACATAAAATAATTTACCAAGTCTCTACGCTTCTTCCCTAAATTTAGAGGAGGAGCAACTTAGAATATGATCAAAACCAGTGCCAACTGCGGCAGCTGCTTCGTAAATTTTTACTATGCACATATTTATTTATCATACTTTTCATTTCTAAATATATAAAAATCCTCTTTGTTAAATATCAACATATTTTCAGATTTTATCACCTCAAATAAAAGTTTCCTGTCCTCACACTCTTTTTCATTATAGCAAGGGTAAAATTCTGTATTATACACCACATAAGCAGCTTCATCATGGTATTTGTTATAATTGATCAATGCAGTTGGGATGTTTTCGTAAAACGAATATGTCTTAACATCACTGTATGCAAGCAATGTTGGGTCAGCAGTTAAAATCGGTAGAGTTAGATTATTATTAAAAAAATATTTATGCACTTTAGCAGCAGTTTCAGTCTCAATATCAGTTCTCCATCTATATTGGTCAAAATTAATTTTTAAAGGAACTGCCATCAACACTAAAACTACAAGAATAAATATCCCTCTTAAGAACTTTTTAGAACTTATTTTATGCAGCTAACATAGATAGATAAGGCAAAAACTCAATCGAAAACCTTAATTGCTTGTTTATAATTGTAGTATAGTAAAGAAAAGGAAACACTAATGCCATAACAACTATCATCCTCTCTGAGTAAGAATATTTTTTCCGATCACTTAAAAAAAGATATATCCCAATTAAACCAAAGATCAAAAGAGGATTTTGCTTAACTAATTCACTCAGATAAAAAAATAAATTATATGTAGGATTTGATATCTTATATACTAGGTTTCCCTGGTGTTTAGCTGCATCTATGAATGGAAACAAAACTTCTCCCTCATATTTGATATAATTTAATATTAATAATGGCAATATTATTATTAAGAAACCTGTTAAAACTATAGATATCCTTCTAACTGCTTCTTTTAGGTGCTTATATCTCAACTCTTTATTTTTCTTATTTTCTTTCTTGATCAATATATACCCACAAATAGCAGCTAATAATATTCCTTGAGGGTATCTGGACAAGAAAGCACCCCCTATAAATATTCCTGTGTAAAAATATCTCTTCTTAAGAACTAAATATACAGCAAATAATGTAAATGAAATAGCTGGAACATGTGTCAATATTAATGATGACTGGTAAAAAAATATAGGTGAGATTACAAATAGCAAAGAAGCTAAAAGTGCAGTCTCTTTATTGCTGAACTGTTTTGTTATAACATATATCAATCCTATATTAACTGCACCAAATAAAATCATCATCAACTCTGAAAAAAAGACGATTGGCAGATCCATCTTCCATAATGCTCCAAGCAGTAATGGTAATCCTGGCGGTCTTATGCTCTCCCAGATTCCTATCTCACCTAATGAATAGATATATTTTCCAATCCCTATATACACTGCTTCATCCCATATAACTTCATGATGTAAGAATGCTAAATTCACTTTTAAGATCAAATATACTGCTATTAATACTATTAAGCATATTATTGAATAATTGTACTTGAGTAAATAATTTTTAATTTTTCTATAAGCCATCTTATCTAAGAATTCGACACCGTTTAAATTTTTGATGGAAATATGGCACTATCAAAGATATAGATGATGCCTAAGTGCTTTATCCATATTCAGGGCACACAGATATATTCGCTATCATACAAAGGTTCTTCATTATTATGTTCTTGTCTTGCATACCACAGTATCTCTTATCATCTATGACTAAACAAGGGTATTCGTCTATTTCATAATACTGGTTGAGTATCTTTAATGTTGTCAGGTTCATATCTATATCAAATGAGAATATTGAGATCTCCTCATCTATCTTCTCATTTATATCTGAAAGCACAAATGACTGATCATCGCATTTCTTGCAATCTTCGCTGTTCCTGTAGAAGAAAAGTATTATTGGCTGGTTAAACCCGCATTTCTGTTTTACGCCACGCAGCAAATTAAGATAAAATACTTCTTTCTCGTTAAAAAATTTTTTTTGTTGTCTGTAATAAGGAGACTTGAAAAACTCCTCGCTTGTTTGCCTATATTTATCTATCTTTTGCCCTAATTCCCAAATAGATTTATCAAGATCCTGCAGCATATTCTCAAAAATCAAGCATGTCATTCTGTTGCCGTACGTATCTCCCATGCCTAATAATGTCTGCATCTGATTGAAGCCGTTTATCACCTCTTCGATCTGCGTGTCTATTACTTTTTCTCTCTCTTTATCCAGTGTCTTGTTCACAAATATTATTATAGAAAGCAGGACAATCGTGATTATAAATCCCAGAACAAATATGCTCTTGATCCTCTTTTTCATCGCCATTTTACTTTTCTTCCTCTAATGACTGCAAAATATGATGCTATCCAGAATATCTGGTACAAGAAGAATATGAATGGATAACCTAGCATCCCTAACTTCTTCCTGCTATATGCAACTCTGGCATACTTCAATCCTACAAACATGATAAGCAACGTGCCTAAAAATGCAGTGAAACTTAAGACAGAAACGCCGCTATATGCCAGTATATCAAAATGCCAGTCAAAAAAATTCTCAAAAAAATTATAGTTAGTGTAATGATAATAATATACGTTCTCTATAAATTTGCTTAGCCCTAAATACGTTGAATACAGGAACAAGACAATGCCTAGTGTAATAAGAATGATGTTAAAAGGTATAAAAAATCCAAAGTGCCCAAATTTTCTGTTAAATATCATATCCCTATGCTGGTAGTATGTCTTTATTGCACCTGAATACCATCTTTTTCTCTGCCTGTACAAGCTTTTGAAATCATTTGGCAGTATTGTCTGGACTTTTGTATCTATACAGCTCTTTATCTTATATCCTGCTTTATGTATCCTAAAAGCAATCTCCATATCTTCAGTAATATTGTTCTCATCAAATCCATTGATCTCTCTTAGCACAGATGCCCTATATATTGAAAATGGCCCTGGTGTTACAAATAAGCAATTGAATGTAGATAGTAGTTTTAAAAATAATGAAAGGCCGATTATGTACTCTAAGTCAATTATTTTCTGCAATAATGTTTTTGGGTTTCTTGCTTCAACGCTTACAGTAACTGCACCAATTGCATGCTCATCAAAGTAAGGTAATGTGCGCTTGAGGATATCCGGAGAAGCCATCGAATCAGCATCCATGGTTGCGATAAACTCTCCTTTTGCTATCATGATGCCTTGGTTCAGGCAAGCAGCCTTTCCTTTATTATTGCTGTTATCAACAAGAGTAAACCTTCTATCATCCAGATATCTTTTCACAACCTCGTTTGTCTTATCACTGCTTCCATCATTTACGATTATAAACTCCATCTTTTCATAATCTATCTTCTTTAATGACTTAAGTGTGTCCTCTATCTTCTGCTCTTCGTTATACGCAGAAATAACAACCGAAACAAACGGAAAAGGCGCACCATCCTTGAGAATTCTATTTTCATACAAGCTTTTCCTGTTTGCTATAAGTATGAGTATAAGTGTGACTACAAAATACGTTGCCAAAAACCATACTGAATATACTAAAATCATATATGTAGGATTCATCCAAGCACCTGTTTTATCTTGATGTTATCCTCTTTATGTTATTTAAACCTTTTTATTTTTTATCGGGATTTATAAGTAATTCATAAACCAATGAAAATACCCTGTCATCGAAGGCATTTTTCTTGAGCTTATGTATACTATCCAAAATCCAATGCATGATCAACCCAAGCAAAATCAAAGCTACAGGATTATAAAAAAAACTCAATACAAATACAATGGTACTAAATTCAATGCTGTGAAATACCATGATGCTTCTGCCGTCACTCTTTCTTTCTTTTGCAAGTTTTGTGTAGTATTGATAAGCTTTAAGACCATTCCAAGTCTTATACTTGTACATATACCACAGGTTATGGTCAATATCAATTAAAAATCCGCCTATAAAACATAGCAAGCTAAGTGCGCCAAAGAATGGCCACAAGACTATGCTTAAGATTATGCATGATATGAAATGTTGATAAGGGTACATAATCTCTCTTAGAAAATAAGTAACTTATATAGTTATCTGATGCTATACTTTGGTACTTATCAAAATCTTATTGTTTTTCGATGTTGACCTCTTTCATCACATCTTCCTGCCTTAACAGCAAGACAACATCTATTCCCTCAATCACTTTTCCAAATACTGCATATTGTCCGTCTAGGTTAGGGGTTTCAGCTAAGGTAATATAAAACTGCGAGCTTGCGCTGTCAGGATCTGAGCTTCTTGCCATAGCAACAGCTCCAAGAACGTGTTTCAAATCCTTGTTTATCTCTAACTTTATATTCTTTCCTGAACCGCCTGTGCCGTCTCCTTTAGGATCTCCTCCTTGTATCACAAATCCTGGCACATACCTGTGGAATTTCAAGCCGTTATAAAATCCTGTATCTACAAGGTCAATAAAGTTTTTTGCTGTATTAGGCGCTTTATCTTCAAATAATTCAAACTTGATATTACCTTTATTAGTTACGATAGTTGCTATCCTATTTTTCTTTGCCATTATTTTATCCTCTTGACCTTTAAGTTCCAGGTCTTTTTTATCATCATCCTTCTCTGTTGCATTTGCAGTGATGTCACTATTACCCACACTTTCCTGCAATTTATTATAAGGGTCAACAACTTTTCCTGTAGGCCAAATGAGCTTGCCTTCTTTCTCGTCGCAAACATGGTTTCTGTTTATGTCATTACAGCATTTGCTATTTTCCTGATCAATTATTGAAGGCTCTTCACATACTAAATTACTGCAGCTGGAGATAACAGCTGCAATTATAATCAATAAAGCAACTAATAAGATTTTTGCTAAGTTTTCTAAGTTATTTTTCATATTAAAATCCTCTTACATACACTAACTCTTAATCAATCATATTAACTTATATTAAAATATTGCGATTATTGTTTTTTATGTACTTTTTGCACCAATGACATTTTCTTCAAATTTCTTAATAATTTAAATGCAAGTATTAAGCTTGCTCCAAAAGCATCTGCAATTATATCATTTAAATCTGCAACTCTCCCAGGAACAAAAGACTGGTGAAACTCGTCAGAGATTGCGTATATGATTGTTATTGTTATGGCTAAAAAATACCTATTCTCTCTTAATGCTTTGTTATCAGCTATGTCAAAGCACTTATACAATAATGCTGCCAGTATAAAAAATTCAACTACATGCAGGATCTTGTCATAGATAGAAATTTTTGTTATGAGATGTGTGCCTGGCAAGGAAGATATATAAAAAATAAAAGACATATAAACAATTACCAACAACCAATAAAATACCTTCTTTTTTATTAATTGTGAAAAAATCATATCTCTAAAATCCATGTCAAATATTGACTTTAAATCATAATCCTACAACATTTGACTCTTTTACCATCTACTTTTTAGCTAGCAATCTATTCAGCTCAATAATAGGCTTGTGCACCTTTTTTCTCTCTTCATTATTTAAAGTATCATATTCTGCAGCGATCTTATTGTATAATGCTTTAGCATCTCTTATCTTGCTTAAGCTGTATAACCCATGAACTTCGAATATCTTTTTCTCTAACTGTAATATCTTAAATAATCCTATCCTGTTCTCTTTCTTGCTTATATCTTTATCATCTCTCTTTTGCTCTGAAAGCATATTATGCGCATTAGTTCTTTGCGCTTTATCTTCAGCTATCTTATCGATCATCTTTTGATTTAAGGTAGTCTCTTTCTTAATATTTTTATGAGATTTAATTGCAGGCTTCTTATACAATTCAGGCATCTCAACTCTTTTGATCCAGTCCAATCTCTGTTCCTGAGATTTTCTGACATTTTCTTTTCTTATGTTTTCCATCAAATCAATGCCTGCAGAAATTTCTTTTAAGTTTGCTAATCTCTGCTTTTCTTTCTTTTTTGCAAGCTCTTCCTGCAGCTTTCTCTCTTTTTCCTGCTTTTTTATCTCTACTTCTTTCTTCTTCTCTTCAGACAATCTTTTCTGTTCTATCGCATCTTTTGCAAGTGATTCAAGCTTTTTCTTTTCTGCAATTATCTGGAAGATAGAGGATTTAGCCTGCAACCTATCAAATATATCCTCTCTTGTTTTTAAGTCCCTTAACTTATCATACACTATCTTATTCTTTGCTTGAGTTTCCAATGCTTGGATCCTAACTCTTTCTAAGTATGTGAGATTTTCATTCATCAGCTCATGAGGGGTCTTTTCCTCATCTAATTTTATCATTTCAGCATTGATCTTTGGTACAGGTGGAAGTTTCTGTCTTGCTTGTATTTGTTGAATAGTATTTTCAACATTTTGAGTTGTCTGAGTTGGCAAGATTAAAGAAGACTGTTCATTGATAGTATCTTGCTGAGTCTCAGCTTGCTCAACTTGTGGTGTTTCCAATACTTGCTCTGTAGTGTACCTTCTGTATACAGCATAACTACCTGATAACACAATGACTACTAGCAGAATTATCTTCGACCAAGAAACCAATATCTGCTGGAAAGTAACTAAGCTTTCTTTTAAACTTTGCATGGCACTAGGCACTATTTTATCTTTATCTGCAGTTTGATCAGAATCATCTATCTCTTTAGGTTGTTCTACTTTTACATCAATCTTTTCTGTAGCTTGTTTTTCTTCAACGATTTCTGGCTTTTTCTTTCCAGGTTCTTTAGGCTTTATACAGAAGACACATTTTCCTCCGCAATCTGCCTGTTCCTCATCCTGGTTCTTTATCCCATCAAAACATGTCTCAGTAAATATTCTTTTATATCCTAACTCAAATTTATTTGTAGCAAGAATCCCGACTCTTAACACAATATCTATAATGTTGTCTTTGTCCAAATCAATTGATACGCTTTCTTTATCAGAGATCTTTAATGACTGTGATTTCTGACCAGAGCTTAATGTAAATTCAGCCTGTGTTGCGATTATTTTAGTCACTTCAAGCTCATAGATTACACTATTGATGCTAAAAACTATCTTTTCTCCTTTCTTTAGTTCGATTTTTTGCTCTGCAGCAATCATATTCACATTATATTGTACAGCTGCAGCTGTTCCGCCTCCTCCACCTCCTGAGCTGCTTGGCGAAGGGCTCGGGCTAGGAGAAGATTCTGCAGCATTCTCGCTTCCAAATGCAGCATAGCTGCTGAAGCTTGTGATATTTGCATAAACAAAATTATTTGTGGTGTCTACTCCACTGTTATTGACCTGCAGCCAGGTAGAATTAGTAGTGTTAAATCTATACATCTTTAAAGTGGATTCATTTATGTTTGAAGCAGTTATCTCTGCATCTAAATAATACACTCTGATCCTTGCTTCCCTTAGTCTGTTGTTTGTCTCGTTGTTTACAAGTATGTGCAAGAACGTATTTATCGCGACTTTTGATGTTACACTTGTATTTTCAGGATTAGTATTATACTTTACTATATTGACAGAAGCGCTTGATACATTGACTAATGTAGCTATTTCTACTGTGGAATTTGTTGTGGTCGTAGTATTTATCAAAAGTGTAGAATTTGCAACAAAATTGACAGAAGTATTCCTATAAATTGAAGAATTTGAAGTAAAGATCACTAAGCTTGCGATATTATCATATTCTTTGTTGTTGCCGCTCGTGTCATTTACAATGATATCAAGTGCATATGTCCCATTCTCAAATGAAGAGCTATTCCATGAAACATTAAATACGTTTCCTGATTGGGTCATAGTATAATTAGCTAGATTAGTCTCATCAGGATTTTGTATGTATAAGACTGCTTTGCTGACTCCGCTTACTGTATCAGTTATATTTGAAGTTATGTTAAACAAAGTTCCAGAATTTCCCTGCTCTGGGCTGATCAGGATGCTATTTAATACGGGTGTGGCAGTATCTATTGTCAGAGAATAGTTGCTGATAAAGTATGCGCTATTTTCTGCAACATCAAAACACCTTATTGTCCATATATATATTCCATCACTTACAGAATAAGTGAAGTTATGCAGAGTGTTGTTTGTTATGCTCTCTGTCCCAGTTACTGCACCAAAGTTTCCGCTAAAGTTGCCGTATAATGTGCAGTTCAGTATTGCAATATTATCTGTTGCTGTAAAGTTAAATTGTATGGTGCTTGTTGTTAATATAGAGTTATTTGCTGGATATGTTAAGTTAGTTACATTTGGTGCATTGGTATCAGGAGGATAAATATATTCTACACTATAGTTTGATTCAAGATGAGAAGCATCAATTGTTTTGACTGCCCAATAATATGTCTGGTTTGTTATGTTCAAATAAACAAAATTCCTGTTAAAAACATTTCCAAATGCACCTTGAGTAGGCTTGCCAGATCTTGTTGTCTGGTTGCTGATTATGTTGCTGCATCCAGAACAGTTTCCTACTCTAATCTGGTAATACAATCCATTGCTTGGAGTTTCTGTATCTGTAGCTTTGCTCCATGTTAGATTTATTCTATTATCTGTTGTCAATGAGCTTCTGAAAACCTTTACTTTATTTGGATGGGTTAATGCAGTAGAATATGGATTTTTATAAACTCCACCACCATTGCTTGAAAATACTACATAATCTAGATCCTTATCATTATCCACATCCAAGAATGCGCTTGTGCCAGAGCTGTAGCTTGCTATTGCATTTGTAAATACATCATCGTCAATAAAATACGTGCCGTTGTTTTTATATGCGTTAATAGTTGTATATGATGGTGCAGAATACATTCCAGCAATTACTAAATCCAAATTACCATCTCCATCATAATCTCCTATGACGGTGCTCGAGTAATCTGTCTGATTTAAGGTGCTGTCAAAAGTTGTATTTCTCCTGAATCTGCTTCCGTTATTAGTGAATACTTGCGTATATCTGCTTGTACTATTTGCTCCAGAAACTATAATGTCAAGCCAATTATCATTATCTATGTCTGCAATTATTAGGTCAGAATATCCTACTGCTAAAAGTTCTGCTTCCCAATAACTATTATTTATCAGATGTGTCCTGTTGCTCATAAAAACTCTTGCAAAGAATCCAGATCCGGAATCATTAGTTCCTGTAATCACTGCATCCATATATCCATCTTTGTCAAAATCACCATACCCAACTGCTCCGCTTTCAAGGTCAATCTTATTTAAGATCTTGCTTGTATCATCTGTAAACCCAGAGCCATTGTTTGTATATAAACCTGTAAATGCTGCATCAGTTTCGTTTCCTCCTATCCTTAGCAGGTCGATTGTGCCATCATTGTTATAATCAAACAAACCTAGTGAGCCTGCGCTGCCTTTTTCTAAATTTGCAGTCCATGTTGTATTTACATTAAATCTTGTGCCGTTGTTCGTGTATACTTTAACATCATTTGATCCGGTTTCATTTTTAGCAATAACAACCAGGTCAAGCCAACCATTCCTGTCTAGATCAGCTAATCCTATGCTAGCAGAGTCAAATCCCATTATGTCGCCTTTGTATGCTGGATTATCTGTAAAAGTAGTTCCATTATTCAGATAAATAAATGCTCTCCTTCCATCTGAAGTTCCGATCGCTACCAAATCTTGTTTTCCGTCATTGTTGACATCTCCTGTAACTATTACAGGAGGGCTTAAGGTTGTAGTCAAATTCTGGTTGAATGCAGTGTATTGTGTAAAATAATAATCTATTATTGTTGTAAAGTTTTGAAGGTCGTTATATGTAGGAGTTGAGTTAGAGGTTGCATTAACTTCGATATTATAGGTTCCTGTTACACTATCTCCAATCTTTAATTCAATAGTAACTGTGCTATATGCAGAGATGTTTGTAAATACAGATTGGTTAAGCACAGCAGTATCTGCGCTATTTAAGTTTCTCAGTCTTAATGTAAAATTATCTGATCTATTCTGGTTGTTTGCTACCAAGAAGCTAAAAGTCTCATTCTCGTCTAATGGTGTAGTATTGTTCGCAAGTGACTGTATGTCTAATCCTGCAAGAGGCACAGTCATCAATGGAAGATGATCTGTCTCATTTCCTGTTACTGTATATCCTGTATCACATATTCCATTTACGTTTGTATCTAAACATCCTTCCAACGGATTTTCATAACTGCCCCAGTAATTTCCTCTATTGCTGGTATTCCAGTAATTTAATGATGAGCTTGAGCTTACGCTTCCAGATGAAAAATTATTACTGAAGAAAATGCTGTAGTTTGCATCACTGCCAATGCTTATCATATTGTAATTTGAGTTGGCAATGGTATTATCATGGAATGTATTATTATATACCCCTTCCATCAAGATAGATGCTGAACTTCCTGTAGTTCCAGTAGCATTTAGAAACATGTTAAATGAAATATTATTATAATCATTGGATGTAGACATCCATAAACCTACCCCTGTCATAGCAGATGTAGCAGTAGAATCTTTTATAGTATTATTAAATATAGTATTTCTTTTGCTTCTGGCCATAGATATTCCGTAACCATTGCTGTTGCTGGAGCCATATTGTGCAATTATATTATTTTTTATTATAGCATAGCCATTATTTAGTGCACCAATAGGCTCAGTATTGCTTATTCCTATCGTGAAATTATAAATTCTGCAGTTGGTTATTGTAGTAAAATTGTTACTGTATGTATTGATACCATTTTGGCCTGATGACTTATCACCAAACAGATAAAATCCTTGGCAGTCTAAAGTTATGTTATTTCCTGAAATGCTCAGGCAGTTGCTGTTTCCTCCAACAAGAGATATGTTAGCTAACATCAAGGTTGTCGTGTTTAAGGTTGCATTGCATGTTAAGGTATTAATTGCTGTAGTTATATTGACAGATGTAAATCTTGAAGTATCATTTCTTGAAGTAGCATTTATCCTAATTACAAATGTGCCATTGTTGGTTCTGTAATGTCCGATGAGCACAGAAATATTTATTGCTCCTCCTATGCTGATATTTGGAGTAATACTTATATTTGCTATGCTATAATTTACATTATTGAAATTATCGATAGCGATTGTATAATTATCAACAATATTGCTTGGATTTGTAACCTGCACTATATATGTAAAGTTCTGTCCAAGATAGATTCCTGCACCATTTCCAAATACTGTTAATGTTACATTTGGCTCTGGCACAAAGCTAGGATAAGTTTGCTCACTGCTGTAATTAGATTCCAAGCGAGAGGCATCGATTGTCTTGACTGCCCAATAATATGTCTGGTTTGTTATATTCAGATATACAAAATTCCTGTTTAGCATGTTTCCAAACATCCCTAGTTCAGGCTTTGCTGATCTTGTTGTCTGATTGCTGATTATGTTGTTGCATCCAGAACAGTTTCCTACTCTAATCTGGTAATACAATCCTGCAGCAGGAGTTTCTGTGTCAGTTGCTCCTGTCCAAGTCAAGTTTATCCTGCCATCAGAACTATAAGTGCCTCTAAATGTTGTTGGTGAGTTTGGATAGCTTAAACTTGCATTATACGGATTCTTGAATACTCCTCCTTGGCTGGAATGGAATGCAATATAATCCAGATCCTTATCTCCATCAACATCTACAAATGCGCTAGTGCCGCCGTTAAAGCTTGTCACTTGGCTAACAAAAACGCTGTCAACCAAGAAATGCGTGCCGTTGTTTTTGAATGCTTTTATTATATTTTCATTAGCAGATCCTGTAATTATCAAATCTAGGTCACCGTCTCCATCATAATCACCTATAACATTGCTGTTATATGCAGAAGCATTCAGGAATGTATCAAATACACTATTTCTTACAAATCTACTTCCATTATTTAAGAACACTCGCGCATAGTTTATGGAACTGTTAAATCTGCCAGTTATAACTACATCAAGCCAGGAATCATTGTTTATGTCGCCTATACTTATCTCACTGTCACTTACATCTGGCAGCTCAGCGCCCCAATATGTGTTGTTGACAAAATGTGTTCTATTATTGATGTAAACTCTAGTAAATGGTGTACTTGATGCATTAACTCCAGAAATAATGATATCCATATATCCATCTTTATCAAAATCACCATATCCTGTTGCACCTGTCCCTAAATCTATCTTATTAACTATTATACTTGTATCATCTACAAACATACTTCCATTATTTTTAAATAATCTTGTCGTTGCAATTCCTGTGCCATTATTACCTGCCTTTAGAAGATCGATAGTCCCATCATTATTATAATCCAATAATGCTATCGAATTTGGATTTCCTGTACCGCGCTCAAGATTAGTCGCCCATGAAACATTTAGATTAAATCTCGTACCGTTGTTGGAATATACTTTTACATCATTTTCTCCAGAGTCATTTGCAGCAATAATAATCATGTCAAGCCAACCATTTCTGTCTAAATCTGCTAACCCTATGCTTCCAGAATCAAAACCGATTGCATCTCCCTTAAATGAGACATTGTCTGTGAAAGTTGTGCCATTGTTCAGATAAACAACAGTCTTTTTTCCGCCATTGCTTCCTATCACTATCAAATCCTGCTTGCCGTCATTGTTGACATCTCCTATAGCTAACGTCGGAGAGCTCCAGCTTCCTGACATATTTTGGTTGAATGCAGTGTAACTAGTCAGATAATAATCAATTATTAGAGTCGTGTTTTCTAAATCATAATAAGTTTTTGTTGAATTTGAAGTTGCATTCAATTCTACTTTAAATGTTCCAGGTGATTTATGCCCAACAGTTAATGTTATAGTTTTTTTACTGTAAGCATCAACATTGACAAACCCGCTTTGGTTTACTACGGCGGTATCTATACTATTTAAGTTTTTTAAAGTAATAGTGAAATTATCAGAAATGTTTTGGTTATTTGCAATATCTATCATACTATAAGTATAATTCTCATTTATTGCTATTGACTGGTTATTCAGATCAGTAGCATCTATATCTAATCCTGCAGGAAGATTAGAACTAAGGTGTGCTAAAGAATCATTCCCTCCGCTGCCTATCTGATAGATATCATCACAAAAAGCATCTCTGTTTGCATCATAACAGGTTTCCAATGGAGCATCATATATCTCCCAGAAATTTCCTCCATATGTATTTTTGCTTGTATTGAAAGTATTGCCTGTAGCTCCGCCGCTAATAGTTACGGCGCTTGCGCTTGTAAAGTTATTATAATATACCTGGTTATTGTTTGCTCCGCTGATAAATAACCCATAACTGCTTGCTGCAGCAAATGTATTGTTAAACACTAAATTACTATTTGCTGCTGACAGATATAATCCTTCAGCTGTAGTTCCTACTATAAGATTATGGGTTATGTTATTGTTGGCAGAAGAAGTTATATAAATTCCATCAGCTCCTGGATAATATATTTTGTTGCCGCTAATTAAATTATTATCATTATTGGTGCCGATATAGATCCCATAACTAACTCCTCCTCCACTGTTATTTCTGATGATATTATCTAATATCTTATTATTTGTTCCAGCGCTATTCTCTATAAATATACCGTTGCTCCAATTTATTAACACGCAATTTTTTATCGTGATGTTATTTGAATTTGTCCCATTAATATAAATGCCATTATACCCACCGCCGCTCTTATTTGTGCTATTAAGATAATATCCATTACAGTCTAATGTAAAATTTTCTCCATTTACTATAAATCCATGCGTGTTTACACAGTTAAAATTCTGCCCTAATGTTGCGCTCTGCGTCAACGTGCAGCCGCAAGTGGTCGGAGGAGATTCGCATGCTGCATAAATTGTGTAACTAGAGCTTTCATATCCTGAGGTTTGATAATTATTTCCTTGTTCTTCATTTTCATTATTACTGTTTGCATCAAAATTAGATTCGTAACTCTCATTCAGATAACTTCCATTAGTTTGATTCTGATCCAGTCGGCTTTCATTTTCTAAATCAGAAACAGAAAACCCAGTAAATTCATTGCTGTAAGTGCCATAATATAATGTGCTAAAATACCCTAATGCTCCGATTGCAATAAACACTATCACTATTATCGCAAGATTATTTGACCTGTTAGCATCATGCCTATTTGCAAGCAGATTAAACTTCTGTCCTGAATAATAACTTTTCTTCTGCTCTAACTTTTTGTTTATGTCAGCGGCTCTCTCTAACGACAGATGCTTTTGCAGATCATTTCTAAACTCATTTAACACGGAAATCTTTCTATTATAATGTTCTATTTTCTCCTTCACTTGCTTATTCTCGTCTTGACTATTGTTGTTTAACAGCATTTTCTTGCATACCATCTTGTATACTCATTTCTACTAGCTTTCTCTCTGCTCTCTTATTTATTGTCCAGATTGTCTTGACATCTCTTTGCAATAACTCAGCAATCTTCACTAACTTCAATGAATACTCTTTCTTTAAGAACAATACAATATTCTCAAGCACACTTAACTCTCTCTTTGCAATCACATTAACAGGGAAGAAATACTTTGTATTCTCTGCAGCTAGCTTTTCTGGCATCTTTTTTTTAGCAAAGTCATATGCTTGCCAGACTGTTTTTACGTTTCTGTTTAGAAGTATAGCGATTTCATTGAAGTCGAGCTGGATGTTTTCATGTAGATATTTAGCTATTGTCTCTAGAGCGCTAAGATTCTTGTTAAATATTTTTGTAGAGATGAAAAGCTCCTCATGATGGATAAGGTTGAACATATCCAATGTGCTGATATCATAGTTTTTCTTAACGTCATTATAGAAATCTCTCAATTGCTTGACATCCTTGTTAAATCTATAGCTAACTAGAACTTCCTCTCTAGACTTCTCATTAACAACCTCTTTTACTTGCACTTCACTCAAACTACACCCTCTTTTCCTGTATATGTAGGAATTATACTGTCAGAAAGAATTATAAGTATTTAAAATTTGCTCCTTATGCCTGTAGTTAAGGTATAAAGTTTCTGTATATGTAAGAAAATTAGCACCAATTTATGCAATCTGTAGGAAAATCTTTCTCTATCTAGCGTATGTAACATCTCACTATACTCTTATCTTTATGGTACAATACTTATAATCAAAGCCAACATTTAAAAATACCGTCTATACTTTACATACTAAAATGGAAGCATTGCCCGTAATTAACAATAAAATAAACAACAAACAGCTTGAACTTGGTGTTTGCGAGCTTGAGATAGAAGAACCTACTTCCTCACTTCTTTTAACAGATGAAGATGTTCAATTTATAACCTCTTTTGAAGAGAAAGTCAAATCAACGATAGAAAAATATTCTCTATTTTTTAAAGAAGATAAGATTCTGGTTGCAGCATCTGGTGGCAAAGATTCAACAGTTGCTCTATATCTGCTTTGGAAGCTTGGCTATAATATTGAAGCAATCAATATTGATACAGGATTAGGAGAATACAGCTGTCAAAATACCATCAATCTTGAAATATTCTGTAAAGAGCATAACATAAAGCTGCATAAATCTAGTTTTAGAGATGCTTTTGGTTTTGGAACATGCTATATTAGAGATGTTCTTGCTGAAAAAGGATTTGATCTCAATTCTTGCACCATCTGCGGAGTCATAAGACGAGTCATCATGAATCAGCATATCAGGAAGCTTGGAGCAGATAAGACCGTCACTGGACATAATGCTGATGATGAAAGTGAAGCAGTCATGATGAACTTTTTCAGGAACAACCTTAATATTGCAGCAAGACAGGGACCAACTTCTGGGATAGTAAAACACGAATTATTTGTCCCAAGAGTCAAACCATTGTATTTCTGTACAGTCAAAGAGATTACAAGATATTCTAAATTAAAGAAATTTAAAGTACATTATGGCGCATGCCCTTGCTCGGCAGATGCATACAGGAATACTTTAAGGCAGTTGTTTAAGGAAATTGAAGCAGATAACGCATCAAGCGATCTAGGCTCAAGAGATCAACATTCAAGATATTTTCCCATGATAAAAGAAAATATCCTAAGGAACTTTGTAAACATTTTGCCTAAATTAAAACAGCATTATTCAAGTACAGATAATCATAATAAAATAAATGCATGCAATAATTGCGGCGAACCTACTAAAAATCAGATATGCCAAGCTTGCAACATAATCGCATTGGTGAAATAAAATGGATAAAATTGATCTTATATTTCCAAATGATAATGAAGAAGAATTGCTTGAGGCTGCAGCAGGCTTAGGGTATTCTGGAATTTGTTTTTGCTATGGATATGATGCAAATCTTATCAAGAAAAACCTCCCTGCTAGATTGAAGAATATTAAAGAGCATGAATCTGAAAAAATCAAGATATACAGCGCACTTCTTGTTGAAGAGAAATCTCTTCAGAAATTAAATAAAAAAGAGTTTGATTTTGTCATCTTAAAAGCAAATAAAAATCTTCAAAACACCTTGACTAGATTTTCCAGAAAGATAGATTTTGTCTATGGCTCAGAATTTATCTCTGGAAATGACTCTTTGCACAGCAGAAAATCAGGAGTAAACCATGTGGTATGCAATCTCATGAAAGAAAATAATATCAGTATGGTTGTCTCATTAAAAGATCTGATCTGTTCGATGCATTTAGATCCTAAGAAATTTGCCCAGTTACTTGGAAGGATCTCCCAAAACATAATTCTTGCAAGAAAATATAAGCTAAACTTGAAGTTTGTCTCATTTGCTGAAGATAAGTATGGTATGAGAAGCAGGCATGACATGATAGCATTGCTTATCGTACTTGGGATGCATCCAAAAGAAGCAAAGGATGCGTTATCTTTATGATCTTTATAGGGTGCATTTAATCCGTTGTCTGTTCATTTTTTATACAATCCTTCCATAACAATCGTTCTTAGTCAGATTATCAACAATATTCTCACAAAGATTCAGGTTGTTCTCTAACTGGGCTTTTCCAAAGTAATAGTCATCTTTACAATCCTGAGGATTTTCTAAGTTATTGCAGAAGCCTAGGTCATTGCTTTTTACTGCTTTGTCTGTATAATACCCTTGCCTGCACATATCTTTGTATATCTTTTCTTTCAAGCCGTCACATACAGTCACATTATTCTGCTCTATGGCTTTAGTAAAAAATTCATCTGTCAGGCAGGTTAATCTTGTTTCTTCGTCCTTAAAGTCATTGCACTTAAACTCTTGATTGGTAAATATTGCCTTATAGACTGAAGCTTGGTCTATACAGAGTGTTTTATGCTCTTCTATTCTGATGTTATTGCAGATACTTGGATCTTGGGCTCTTATGGCTTTTTCTGTGAAAAATAATGTCTCGCAAACAGTTACATTAAATGCTGCTTTGCAAAGCTCTATCTTATCCTCTCTTAATGCTCTTTGCAGCAGAATCGTGTCCATGCATTCTTCCTTTAGCTCTTTGCTGATAACCTTTTCACAGTATTCAGGATGATTTCCGTTAATCGCATAATCCATATATGCATTATCAAAACAAACAGTTTGCGCTTCTTTTACAACATTTACACAAGCCCTTATTGTGCCAGAGGGATGCTCTGCAGGTGAGATTTCCTTTTTTAGTTCTGGCAGCAAGTATACTGCAATAGAAATACCAACCACAAGAACGACTAAAATTATGCCTAGGTATAATCTTCTCATCTTAAGCCCTCTTTTTTATAATAAATTATATTACCTAAGTAAATACCAAACTCTATATAAATATTTGCCTGTGCCAACGGCGGCAGCTGCATCGTAAATCTTTACTATGCACATACCTTATGAAAAGGCTGCGTTGAAAATTTCGCTCTGCGAATGTTGGCATCACTCAGCTCTTGATGTTTAACTAGCTTGTATCGTTCAAGCCCCGTAAGGGACAACCCCCTGAACTCTTAGGCAGGTTATCTAGATTGAGCTTCGTAATTGATGCCAACATACATTTTCAACGCAGCCCGTGCGAAAAGCGAAGCTTTTAAATACTATTTTTAGTTATTGTGCAGCAAAGAGGAAAAAAGAGGATGGACACTCGTAGAAAGTGTATTATTGCTAGTTATATTATTTTTCTAGTAGTTATTATTCCTGCATTAGAGAGTGCAATAGTCTTTGCTGAAGATCCTCAAATACCAACAAGAACAAAAGTGACTGAGATCGAAATTTATCCTCCTACAACAGATCTATTGACTAGCAGTGTTGTGCCAGAAACGATTGCAGGCAGTGATATTGTCATGGAGTCAGGAAGATTTTCTAACAGGCTGAATGATTGCTCAGGATTATTTGATGCAGGTGAGTCTGGATGTTGCATAAACCCAAATGATACTCTAGAACATAATTGTAAACTTGTTGGAGATGATGTCAGCGAAGAAGGCACCTATCAGGCAAAAATAAAATATGGATATAAAATACCAAGAAAAAATGCAGTAACTGCAGATGACAAAGATGATATCAGGACAAGTGTATTATTCACTGCGCATTCAGTCAACTGGGATGCAAATAAAGACCAATGCATAAAAAAGATGGGTAACAATGACCCAGAGATCAATTGGTATGAAAGTGTAAATGCAGGGAATAATTGCTGCGGAGATGATCCAGTAGATAAAAATGATCAGAATGACTGCGGGCTTTTGAAAAAAAGCATAGTTGATGGAGTTACTACAGATACTCTTTGCTTAAACCATGAGGATAATCCTAAGCCAGGATCAAAAGAAGGCGAATGGCAATGGAGTAATGCAGATGATGAGCTTAACAGCATTAAATATAATTCATGCGGAGACTTTGAAGCATTAGCACAGAGAAAAGATGATGGAAACTTAAAATGGGTAGGATGCGGGGAAGCAAGCACTAGTTCAGTCTATAATGAAGAAGAGTTTAGGTATAGTGTATATCGGCAAATTACTGATACTGATACTGGAAGTAAGATACCTGTAAAAAATACAATACTTATTTATTTGCCTGTGCAAGCAGATGGTTATGGTAATTTAGAATTCTTATTATTACAGAATTTTCTGAAAAATCATGGATATAACGTATTATTGTTTGATAGATTGACATCTCCTACTCCTAATAAATTAAATGAAATTGACTTACCTTTTTATTCGCAGCTATGGATACCAAATGCAGAAAGATTAGACCACACACTTCTTCCAGAGGAAATAGCTGCTCTTAGAAATTACAGAAATCTAGGGGGTTCAATATTATTGGCATCTGGCACATATTTTGATGAGCCTTATGTATCATTTTCACCTCCTAGTTATAATCAAAGAAGTGATGTTTCTAGGACAGGATTTTCGACTGCTGGTGTTGTAGCCGGAGCTTATTTAGCAGTTGCTATAGGAATTATTGCTGTTGCAATGTATAATGGTGCAACAATTGGAGCGGCAATAGGTTCAGTAATCCCTGGGCTGGGTACTGCAATCGGATTAATTATTGGATTAATTATAGGATTAGTAGTTGGGGTATTAGTAGCTACAATAAAGACATGGGGTGCAAAAGTATCAAAGTGGTTCCGTAAGGTATTCGGTAAGAGAAAGAAAAGACCAAAACCGCATACATACTATATCCAATATCGTTATATAAGCATCGTCAACCAAATCTCCAAAGACCTTAATCTAGGTGTTGAATTCAACAAAAAGAATGTTGAGCTTGCGGATAATGAAAAATCTGCCCCAAGCTCATTTGGAGATGTAAGGCATCCAGTGTGGAATAATGTGCAGGATGGTATTTACATGAATTCTAGGGCAGCAACATTAAAGAAATTAAATGAAGATGATTATACTGTAAAAATAATCGGGCAGCAGGAAACAGCAGGAGGTCTTATAAACTTCTTAGCTACAAGACAAGATGAGCTTGGGAAAGTGCTGTTTGATACAGACCTAGTAAAATATATGTTTGCAATCGGAGATGAGCCAAAAGTAGGCGATACAGATACTTTTATACTTAATGTTGCAAATTGGCTTGAAGATAGAAGCAGAGGGCCATTTACCATCAATTCATCTTTTCCTGTAATCACTCTTAATGCTCCAGATAAAAAGTTTAAACCATCAGCAGGCGATTATATATTAGAAAGCAACAATCCAAATGTTGAGCTTAAATTCAGGACATCGGCAGGGGAAAAAGATAGTGTTACATCAGCAGATGGAGAAGTTGATATAATTGCAAAATTAAAGCCTTTTTTGGCAGGCTCTGCATTTGATGGAGAAAGATTTTTTGGAACACCAATACGCTTAATGCAAGATGATGCAGATCCTACAGACCCTCTAGCACCAATACATCAAGTATTATGTAAAGGCAATAATGGCATAGGCTCAATAGTGGAATGCTGCGGAGCAAAGCCATGCTTTACACATCCAGATAACACAGAGATTGCACAAAAAAAATTAGGAGATTCTGTAAGCTTATACCTTAAAAATTCGGATTTTGATCTAGTTGATGGTAACAATAAAGCAAACATCCATTACTGGCATAATTCAACTTTGCCAATAGCTGAATTAAAGCGGCCAAGAAGAAAGGTGAAGTCAGAAGTAAAAATTGAAAGCATCAACACAGGCGGTAAAGATGCATATGCAACCAACAATGTCTTGTATATGAACTATTCAGGAGGAACAGCTAATGACTATCCTGGGATTTATGTCTATTCTGACATATTTAGGGTTCCTCAAACACTAAACAGGAAGATAGATGTTTCTTTCTATTACAAGACAGTGCTCTCTAAGATAAATTCAGTTAAAATAAAAGCAGAGATATTCTGGTATGCAGATAAAAACAATAATCTAGTCGATATAAATAATCCTCCTAAAGATCCTTTACCTACTGTACTTAAGGAGATAATAGATAATTCAGACTGGAATAAATTCAGCATTAATGTAGGGGTTCCTGCAAACTTTGATTATGGAAGGATTGTCTTATCAGTTGAGCAGTATGATAAAGGAGGTACAGGCACAGCATACTTTGACAAGTTTACCCTAGGAGAAAGGTATTATTGCGTTCCAGATATAGCAGGCTTAGAAGATGACACTATCTGGGAAAATAATCTGGATGCGAGCAATAAAAAATCCTGTGAAAATGCAGGAGATAAAGAATTCGGAAAAGGCTTTACGTGGACAGGTGACCATTGTTGCGGAGATAAGGCAAATGAATTTTACACTGATGATGGATATAGTAAGGAAGCAGGATGCTGGAATAGCACAAAAGTTACGAATGGTAGCTTAGTGCAAGATGATAACAGAGTATTAAACTTCAATGGTAAATTCTATTCATGTAATGTAGATGCAGGAGACAGATTATTTACAGATGTTAAAAATACAGATTATATCACTCCTACTCCATTAATAGAAGCAACCGATGCAGATGAAAATGTCAAATTATGCACGACGTTCAATAGCAGAAATAATATTGGCATAGCACAAGGATATTATTGCTCGCCAAATGGTGCAAATGGAAAGAGTATCTGGAAAAATGATGCAGTAAAAGATACAAAAGTTTTAGGTGCAGAGAGAGTAGCATATAAAAGAACAAAGCTCTCCAGCACAGCACAAAGCATGTTTGCATTAGTTAAAAATGAATGCTGCCCGCAAAATACTTGCTGGAACGGAACAGAATGCATGCATGACCAGACAGGAATGCCATGGGAAAGGCCAAGCTATAACTACAGATGTGTTGAAAATGAGACAGGAAGTGTAGATTGGAGAGTGCCTGTCAAGAAAATATCATGGGATGGCATGCAGGAAGGATATTGTCCGACAGAAAGCTACTGTCTTGTGCCGAATGCAAACATCAACAGCATCAAATGCATAAAATCTCAGGAGTATATCGGCAACCATTATTGTGACGATGGGCAATGGAGCACTAGAACAAGACTTGTTGCAGAAGCATTGCTTAACTATACCTTAGATAATTCTCCAGATGATTTTACATTATATTGTGATGAATATAAGAATGCTCTTCCAGATATAAAAAGCAATCCTGAGTATGTAGGAGACCAGCAGGCAACTGCTGAAGTATTCCTTACAAAAGCAGGAGCTACTCATGTTTGTGTTTTGGAAACAGGCGATGGCAAAAAGCTAGTAGGTACTGCTGCAGACGTTCCTATAGATGCAGAGCTAAATTTTGGAAGCGCTGCACAATCTAGCCAATCATCAGCTGCAAAAAAATTCCAGTTTATCTCTTTATTCAGTCCTAATCCTGATGCATGCAAGAACATCATACTTAACAGCAATGAATTTACAAAATGCACAGGAGATACATCTTCAGGCGCGATCAATAGAAATATATGGGTCAACAACAAGACAAAGCTTGTGATATTCAGCAATAAGGACATAACTCTTAATCCAAAGCCTACAGCACTTAGCATACTCGAATTTTTAGTGAATCCTTTGCAGGCAACTATTAGCTTTATCAGGAATATCCTAAGACCTAAAATAATAGTAGCTAACATAAATCTTGATATCATCAAAAAGCCAAAAGATTTCACAAGATTTTATTTTGCAAAGTATAAGAAAGATGGCAAGGACCTTATGATAAGAAGCGTGATAGAAACACAAAGAGATAAAGACAGCTTGTTAGCAGAGTATGAAGGATATTCTACAGATATCTGCCAAAGAGCAATAGAAGCATATGATGATAAAAGAGTAAATAAAGATATCAATGACCCATTGGCAATAACAGATGACATCCAATGTTATCCTGCTATCAATACAAGTGATTCTGCTAACAGCAAAATAATTTATAAGGTGGTGATGCAGAAGGATTCTAGAGAAGGCATTCCAACTAAGTTTTGGCAGGATCTGACAGGTAAGATAAGGCCTAAACAATATGCTGCTAGTGATGCTAGCCAATCTAATCTGCCTGTACCTAATGCAGAAATATTATTGCCTTTAGCGTTATATAGAGTTTCTGAGCTGATGCAGCAAGGATTAAGGTTGACATCTGGCAAGAATACTGATGCTGTATCATATTACTGGAATCTAGATACTCATGAAGATTATGCAGGTATATTTGGGAGCGCAGGAGAATTGCAATACAACAAAACTTTTATGCTTTCAGACCTATATGCTAATCCAAAACGAGTTTCTGGCAATTATAATATAAGCTTGATAGTAATAGGCAGAGATGGCAAGTTCAGCTTTACTTCCAAGCAGGTTAATTTTGAATCTGTATTGGGCACAGGAATTCAGCAAGGATGCAAGAAAAAATTAGGGGATGCAAACAATGATAATAAGGTTGACCTAACCGATTATCCTCTTCTAAGAGCAATAGCAAAAAGCTGTATAGAAACTTATAACAAACCATTGACACAAGGAGCAGTCGTTTCTGGCGAGGGTTATGATCTGATGAATGAAACTTGCGTTTGCGCAGACATGGACCAAAAAGAAGGCCTTCAGTATGGCTCTCCAACAACTGCATATGATGTTGATCCACAGACAGATCCAACCAAGCAGGATGAGAATGAGTTTGTCGAAGTTTGCGGAAATCAAATATGCGATGCAGATGATGATGGATTTATAGATCAGCCTAATATTGATAACTGTGTTGACGTTTCTAATCATGACCAAAGAGATACTGATCATGCCAGAGATTACGAGCTAAAAAATGCAGACCAGATAGATTTAGGCGCTGGAATCCCAAAATTGCTGAAAATAGAGAGAAGCATCGGAGATGCATGCGATAACTGTACAGATACAGACCATGACGGCTTTGGAAATCCAGGCTTTAAAATCTCTGGATGCGAGTTAAACCAGACAGAGTATGACAACTGCCAAGATAATAAATTTAATCCTTTGCAGGAAGACATGGATAATGATGATATAGGAGATGCATGTGATGATGATATAGACGGAGACGGGAAAAACAATCAGGAAGATGGTGCTATCATCTATAGAGACTGTTCTTTAGAAAACAGTAAAAAATGCAGCGTATTTCAAGAATTTAAATCAGAATCTGGATGTTGCGAAAAAAGAAATATGTTCTTGCAGGCTGATGCAGAATTAAAGAATTCTTGCATGCAAAATGAGGTTGCAGTATTATGCCTATCTGGAGAATTAAATGCGCATGGAGCAACAGTTCTTCCTGCTACAGCAGCTCCTAATACTTGTCCTGCTGGATATAAACCAATCTGTTATCCTAAAACTCCAGTCACAGGATTAACGAGCAATACTTGCAACACACAAAATTCAACAGTTGCATTGAACTTATCAGATGCACCTAATAATATGAATGCACATGCAGCAAGTAAATTATTACAATCATTAGATGCAAGAAGAAACATTTCAACTTCGATTTCAGGAAAATCTGTGGATCTAGGCAGCAGAAAGAAAATCGTTAAGGTAAAAGCTAATGTATGCGGCAAAAAGATTTGGTCAGGAAGTGTTAATACACCATGGACAGACTCAGTAAAATGGAAGATTCAATTGTTTAACCCATCAAATATAGCTGCTGCAGACGGTTACAAAGAATTATCCCTAACACATACTTCAGGCAGTTGCCAAGACATAACTTTTGACTTTGGCGCAGGAGTTGACGCAGAAAAAATAGGGATAAGTTATGATTATACTCCTGCTGAAACCTGTTGGGACAGGATACAGAACAATCAGGAAACATTTATTGACTGCGGCGGACCTAACTGCAATGCCTGCGTATGCGATTGGTATTTCTGCAGGCCTTGGTTTTATACAGGAAGAGAACCTGAAGCAGGATGGGCTAATTTTGGATGCGAGGGCAAAGGATGTAAAGGACGTGGTCCAGGCTTAACCTGCATTGCAGATATGGATATCCCTAGAGACCATACTCTAAGCCCTACTTCTCCTATTTCTGTTGCTTGGTATGCAGATTATAATTTTAGGTTTGGAACTTTTGCTAATCCAATTCCGGAAAAACAATACAATACAGCATATACTAAATATGAATATTGCGGCAAAGCTCCAGGAGTGAATGTAATACTAGAAAGTGAACCTTATTTATCTTTGACAAGCTATGAGGAAGAAGTAGGCAGCATATTAACTGGCCAATCAATAGGTTATAATACTCCAGTCTGCGTGCAGTCAGAGCTAGGCAATATGACATGTACATATGCAGAAAGATGTATGGCAAATGAATTCTGCTTAGTTACATTATCTCCAGGAACAAATAACCTACATCTGGCAGAATGCGATTCATCTGAAGATTCTAAAGCATATTCTCAGAAAGTCTGCTGTACATTAGGCAATGAAATGAGAAAAACTTGCCTGACAAGAGCAAATCAAGAAACACCATGCACTAGAAAATGCGGTAACGGAATCAGAGAATCTCCAGAAAACGACGAGGGAGTTAATGAAGACTGCGATGGAAAAGATCTAGGTGGTAAAACACAATGCAACCAGTTAGATCCTGAATATGTTGCAGGAGACTTAAAATGCACATCTGGCTGTACATATGATACTGCAGGATGCTTTGATCAAGAGCAGTATGACAAAGCACAAGCATTGCCTACATCTCCTAAATGCGGAAATGGTGTTGTTGACACGCAATTTGGAGAAGAATGCGATGGAAGAGATCTACAAAGCAAAATTTTTTGCACTGATTTAAACAAAGGTGGAAGAAAAATTTATGAGACAGGCAAGTTAAGCTGCATACGCCCAGGAGAGTCTAATGCATGCAAATATAACACAATAAATTGCCGTGGAAGCTGTGGTAATAATAAGATAGATGCAAATGAGAAATGCGATCCGACAGTAAATCCTGTTTTAGATTATACTTGTTATAATTATAGCACAATAACGCCTCTTATAAGAACATTTGGAATGATAACAAGATGCTCTGCTTTATGCGAGTATGATACTAGCCATTGTAATCCTGTAATCCCAGATCAAGATACAGATAGAAAATGTGTTCCAGACGGCAAATTGCAGTGGTGGAATGGAGAGCAATGCGATCCGTTATTAACCCCAATAGATACAACATGCGAGGAGCAAGGATATGGTGCAGGAACATTAGGATGTAATAGTGATTGCGGATATGAATTTGCAAGCTGTGGAGCTAACTTAGGGAATACATGCGGAAATGGCAATGTTGAAACACATGAAGACTGTGATAAAGGAGCTGATCTAACAGCAGGAACAGAAGATGATGTATTCAGAACAGATAAGTTAATTCCTATAAAAGAAAGAAGACAGGTGCATGCGATAAATCCAGACGGGACATTAAAAACAGATCCATATGGCTCTCCTATATGGACAGATGAATGGGTGGTAACAGGAACACAAAGAGTTCCAGAGACTTGTGTAGACCATGATTATGGAACAGGTGAACTAGGCTGCAACAATGACTGCACAATAAATATTGAAGGCTGCGATGACTCTAGCTTATTATGCGGCAATAGGATAATAGATTCAGCAGAAGATTGCGATCCAAGCGCTGTTCCGGAGTTTACTACTGATAAAGATTCATGCAGTGAGATCGGCTTAGGGTTTACAGGCGGAGAATTAAGGTGTACAAACAGATGTGAGTATGACCCAACCAAATGCACATGAAAATTAAGATGATCAATTATTTGCACATTGAATATAAAAGATTAAAATGATAGAAAAGTATATATAATTATTAATAATGAAGGTGGTAAAAATGAAAATAACTATAAATATCTTGAAAAGGCATCTGTATGTTACAGCAATCTTGATTGCAGTTTTTCTAGGTGCTTTATTCGCAATTGCATATAATAGTGCAGGTACAGGAGGAAATCCTCCTAGCATGGGACATAGTATAGATGAGATTGATTGGAGCAAGAAGATCCCTGTTGCTGTAGTTATTGATAATACTTTAACTGCCAAAGATTTGCAAGTCAATGGAAGAATACGGGCAGTAGGTTATGATATATCAGACAATGCAGGTGTCTCTACATTGGTAGGGGGAAAGCTTGGGACAATCCAGAATGGCTATGGTTCAGGAGAGTCATGCATGGAAATAGATTTTTCTAAAACTACCTGTTTTCAAAGAGGTTCATATTGTACATTTGTTGTTATCACAGATTATAATGGCAATGATGATGTTAGAGTATTGAGGTCACAGGTTGCAGCTTCACATGATGATAAGCCAGATACAGCTAACATTGTGCATGTAAGGCATACTTCAGGAGGAGAAGCTCATTTGAGATGGAATTGGGTTGGAGCAGAGCTTTTGTAAGAAATTTTAGGTGTGCAGATGATGAATTATTACCTTGGGGTAAACTCTCTTTCAAGGTTGCAGATAATATTAAAGCTACCATATATTGGGAAGGCCCTGGAAAAATATAAAATATAATTCTTCTATTTAATTTTCTTTTTTCTTAAATCTTATATAGTTTAATATACTACTAAAATAAGAGAAAATAAATACTTCCACTTATTACTATCTGTAAAATTCAGGATAAAGATGTTGCATCATCTTAACTCATATTAAAAGATAAAAAAGAGGGCAATGCTTAAAATAAAACTATCAAAAAGATCCCAGCTAACAATATTCATGCTGATGGCAGTAGTCGCATTAGTCATATTCGGATTTGTGTATTTCAGCAAAAGTGAGTCTGCACAGACACAGGTGAAAGCAGAGGAGGAAAAGCTTGTCACAAACAAGATGGCTGCTTCCCAAATCGAGTTCTTTGTCCAGGCATGCTTAGATAAATCATTTCAGGAATCCTTAGAGTTTTTATCAAAGCAAGGCGGCTACATAATGCAGGAACAGAGAGGAAGCATGATACCTTTCCCTATTCCTAATGCAAATCATACAATCGATAACAAAACATATCTCATTGCATATAGGATCACTAGAGACCAGAAAGACTTATTGCCAAAATATCCATGCAAAGACGAGTCAGATTCGCCATTATTTTGTATGTATCTGAACGATGCTGTGCGATTTACAAAGCTCAATGAAATCACTTATGGCATTACAAAAAATATTGTGGTAGATGGGCAAGGAGGTTATCTGACTCTTCAAAAACAGATAGAAAGATATGTTGAAAACCAGACAGTGGAATGCATCAATTTCTCAAGCTTTGCCGGATTTAATGTGACATTTGGAAACGCAAGCGCAACAGCCACTATCCAGGACGAGCAGGTAAGTGTGACTTTATTCTTGCCTATCACTGTATTGATCCAGGATGTTTCTCCAATAATACAAAAATTTAAGTTTTCATCTGTGCAGAGAGCAAGGCTGAAAAAAGTGCATAATGCAGTCCAGGAGCTGTTGAATTTTGACAATAGAGACATAGATTTCAGATTAAAAGAAGATGGAGCAGTAGGAAAGTTTAAGAGTACAATATTCAGGAACAAAGAGCTTGGTCTTGAGATCGAAAAGGTCAATAATGTCAAGGAGAACGATGATCTCTTCATATTTACAGATGCAAAATCAACTTTAAGCGGTAAGCCATTAAAATATGCAGTGACCAGGGAGAACAGGATGCCTGCGCTTGATGTAATCAAACAAAGCTCAAAAAACCCAAGTTATGATATCCTTCTTAGCCCTGGGCAAAAGCTTGAGTTCAATCCAAGAGCATCTGACCCAGATGAAGATAACCTAATCTACAGCTATGACGGCTACTCAGATGATGAAAGATATCTTGAAAAAGCAAAAATGATAGCTAGTGAGCTAACAGATTCCATGAAACAGCAGGAAGAGGACTGTGAAAACAGATGCGCATCTTATTATGTTACTGAAAATGATGAAGGAGAATACATCATCACTGTAAAAGCAAGCGATGGAGAGTTTACAGATTTCCAAAATGTAAGAGTTAAGGTAAGCTCAAAAATATTAGCAGTGCCTAAAGCCTATAGCTTGTATGAATTTACAGGAGAGAAAACTAAATGGCTTTCAAATGAAGAAGCTGCATTTTTTGATGGAAAAGAAAGCTTATTGCCAGATCCAGGCGCAGAATATAATTATATCTGGCTTGATAGTTATATCAAGCAGACAGATGGAAGCAGACAAAATGAGCAGGCAACAGATGAATTCCTTAAGGAAAAATGCATCGTAAAATTTAGCGATTTTGTCAAGCCTTGTGAGGATGCTGGAAGCATATTAGATATAAAAAAGCCAGTTACACTTAACCCAATTGTCTATGCAAATACAGGAAGGAAGCCTGTGTTCAGCTTTGATGCAGAGCAAAAAACAGATGATGATGGCGAATATTATAGTCATAACATCACTTTAGGTGTTAAATTAATCTCTGAAGAGCAAAGCCAGGAGAGTGTTGAATCAACAGACATAAAAGTGAAAGAATGTTTGCCTTATGAAGTCAGTACATCATCTACTGAATATCCTGATCTTACCCAGACCTATCCTTTTATGTATGCAAGAAAATCCAATCAGGCAGGATATGATACAGCAACAGTTGAGCAGCTTGATAATCCTTCTTCTCTTGATTTTAAAGGAGCACATACTGGGCAGAGCAGCCAAAAAATAGGATGCTGCACAAAAGAAGGTATTAGAGAAGATACAAATAAGGTATGTTTTGAGTATAGCACAAGAATGCTAAAAGATGATCTTGAAGCAAACAGCTTTAATGCAGTCAATGTATTAAAAACAAAATTAGTGAAGGATTCTACTGCAGGAGATGGCAGTTTACAGGTTCTTGATTCTGTGCAGCCTACATTAAAAACTTGCGATACAAGCCCATGTGAAATAACATTTAGGCAATATTGTGGGCTGAGAGGAAATGCGTGCTCAGGAAATATAAAATGGGAGATTGTTAATTCGTGATTAGATTTTTTATACTTATCTATATTATGGTTATTACTTAAATAATTTGCTAGGCGCCTTAATCTTTACAGATTAAAAGCGGCGGCTGCCTGCGAGCATTTACAGATAAGGTGGAAGAGTTGCTCCTCCCAAATTTTACGAAAATTTGATAAAAGTGTGCGACATGAAGTCGCACTAACGGCTTAGCCAATGGTTTGCCTTGCCCGTCGCAACTTAGTTTAGTTACTATTATTTATGCTCGCAAAAATTGGCAGCCGCTACTTTTTAGGCGGCTAGCGTATTGATAATCATAAATTCCCTTTTTGCTAAGAAACATTTATATAGGAAGAATAGTTTAATTAGCTCAATAGTAGAATGAAAAAAGAGGGTTTGTTCATGCCAAGAAACAAGATAGGATTAGTAATATTTCTAGTGTTATTTACTTTGATAATTGCAGCTATGAATTCAGTTATTGTGTTTGCGCCTACTAATGAACAAGCATGCTGCATAAATCCGGAAGTGCCGTCTTTCTGCCTTGATGAAAAAGCATATCCAGGAACCCAAAATCCATATGCAGATATCACTGACTGCTGTTTTGGAGACCAAAGCTGTGCATCAAAATTCTTAAGAAAAGGAACATCCTGCAACTCACTGGATGAATGCAAAACAGGCGCAATTACCGGATGTTGTACAGATGAATGTACTGCAGGAACACAATCGACATGCAAAGATTCATCAAGCTTTAGCGCAGTAAGCTGTGATAATGTAGCAAAATGCAGCACAGGATGCTGCCTTTGTACTGAGAATGATAATCAAAAAATCGCTTTCAATCTGATCACAGAGCCAGAGTGCAAAAGCGATTGTCAAGATAGAGGATATGGCACTTATGACTTTAATCCGCAACAGCAAGACTGCAGGATAGGAACTAAACTTGCAGGCAAGACTGTCAAAGGAAGAGTTACTGATACATCAGGAGTGCCATTGGAAAAAGCAACTGTAATCCTTGAAGGCATAGCACAGTATGAGACATTGCCAGACGGCAAGTTTGAAATTGCAGATGTGCCTCCAAAAGCAGATCCCTATAAGATAAAAGTAATAAAGTCAAGGTATCTCTCAAATTTTACCTCATTTACTCTTGTTTCAACAGATGCAGAAAAGATAATAAATTTTGAGCTTGGACGGGCATCATTTGGGACAATCTCTGGCATTATAACTGAAGATGGAGATCAATTAAAGCCTGTGCCTAATGCAGTAATAAGCGTAAGCGGCATTGGCCAAGATACAACTTATTTATCAGATGAGAAAGGCGAATATTCCTTATTGTTTCATCTAGCTGGGCAGCCAATAGATTATATAATTCAAGTTTCTGCACAAGGATATGTTTCAAAATCAGAGATAGTTACACTACCTTCTTCTATGGGTAAGAATGATGTATTACAAGATTTTAGATTGCCAAGAAAAAAGCCAGGAATATTAAGGGTAGTAGTAAAAGAAATTAAAGGCAACATAGAAATTGGTGTAGTTGGAGCAAAGGTAACTCTTAACACAGGATTGCAAAGATTTACTCTAAGCGACGGAAGTGTAGTATTTGGCGGAGCAGATAGATTCTCTGATAATCTCTTTGAAGGCAATTATACTGTAGATGTGTTTAAGGGAAATTACCTCTCTAATAGGACAACAGACTTTGATGTAAAGCCATGGTTTGAAAATGTTCTTAAGGTAATTCTAGCAAAGGATAATGACCTATGCCATATGCAGGGAAGTACAAGGCCGCTAATATTTGAGGAGTATATCAGAAATGGCACATGCTCGCAATTAAACAAGCCATACTACTGTCAAAACGGAGACCTAGCAAACAACCTAAATGAAGTTGTCTATACCAGATGCCAAGGCAGAGATAATATTCCAGGGACAGTAGATGACTGCTGCCCAGCAAATGAAGAATGCCAGTCAACAGGATATTGCCTGCCAAAAGATACTGAATGCACAAGCTCATGCACATATAAAAACAGCTTAGTGTGCAGAAGCGAATGCAATGGATTAGCAGGCTGTACTTTTCCAAATGATGTTGTAAATAGGTCATGCAATGGAAAACTTTCCGGAATTGATATGATACAATATGGCGTAGATGCAGAAGGCTTGCCTATGAATGTTATCTGCTGCAATAACTGGCCACCAAGAACATCAAAAAAAGAAGATTGCACTAACAATGCAGATGATGACGGAGATACAAAAAAAGATTGTGAAGATGAAGATTGTTATCAAAAACAATGCCATTCTACGAACAAAAACAAAATCTGCCAAACATATAATTTTGGTGATGATAAAGGCAAATTAGGAGAATGCAGAGCAAAGCCATGCACTTCTGGCGAGATTACAGCTGATAATGCAGGATGCTTATGCAATGGGGTAGAGACAATAGAAGGAAATTTTTGCTGCGATCTTGACAATAATGATATTAATCACGGAAGATATACTACAAATGCAGAAAATGATTTTATAAATTCTCCATGCGGCAATACTCCATGCAGATTAGCTCAGCCAAGGCAAGGAACATGCTGCAGGGCATGCAAAGAAACTACTACACCGGGCAGCTTGTTAAGATTAGGAGAGAATGCCTGCAATGCACTAGGTATCAAATGCTGCTTGCAATGTGACATAACTCCAGAGGATGTTTGTGAATATAGGTCATTATGTCCTGCAATTTTTGATACGATCGAAACAGATCCGACAAAAACAACAAATGTAAGGTGCGCAGGCAAATGCAATAAAGTTCAGGAATGTGTTGCAAATAAGCCAATATATGATTTTACTTATAACTCGCCTTTATGCAGATGTGGAGAGCGAACTTTCCTTGTGCCTTCATCAGATGCATTTAACAATAATTGCTGCAGAGATACAGCAGATGGACCATTATATGTCACTAGGCAAAATTGTCTTGGAGCACCAGAGCTTGGAAAGATAACTGGCTATGTAAAAAAATCACCTGACCTAACGCCGATAAAAGATGCAACAATCTGCAGTTCGCCAACTAATTGTTATGAGACAACAGATGAAAATGGAAAATTCGAGATAAGGGTGCCGTTTGGTGCCCAGCGTTCTTATTATGCAACAAAAAAAGGATTTAAGGATTATACAGTGTTAAGCAAAAATCCTAATACTGCATCATCTATTACAGGAAATCAACTTAAGCAAAGTGTAATCATTTCAAAACCTCCTACTTCTGGAGCATCAAGTACGAGTGTACCAAGCTCAAGCGCAGCAGCACTTCCTCCTAATATATTAGAGCAAGACTTAACTCTTGGTACCATAAAGCTAACAGATTTTGTGTTAGAGCAAGATATAGATATCTGCACAGAAGTATTGCCTCCTGTAAAAAACTTTACAGTTAATCATACATTAGGAGAAGTTAAAAAGATCAAGCTCAAATGGGGCGTCCCTATCGAGTGTATCAATAATATAATGGGGTATAGAATAACCAGAACACTTGTGCCTATTGTGCCTAGCACAGGTTCTGGCAGCAGTACATCTTCATCTACATTATCAGGCAGCGCACAACCAGTTGAACTTCCTTTTGTACCTCGCACTAAAGATGGATATCTTGATATTGATGTCAATTATGACACTACTTACAGCTACGAAATAAAAGTGCAATACTTAGGCAAGGAGCAATTAAGTGAGGCAAACACTTCAAGAATAAGAGTTGGTGAGCTTAAATGCGAAGGGATGTTCAGGAATAATCAGCCTGTACAGTTCTGCGCATTAAATGTAAACAATAAATTAGTTGATAAGAGAGTATGTAACACCCAAAACAGGGTGATAGAGCAAGTTATAGAAAGCTGTGATCCAAATACTCAAGTTTGCTCAGGGCCTAATGTAGCAGGATTAGCAATCTGCAAAAACCTCTCTCAATGCAGCACAAGAAAGCAGAATGCATTTCCGTTTGGGCTGTATTTCGAGAAGGAAAAATGTTTAGGAACAGATTCTTTAGGCAATGTTGACTATAGCAATAACTGTTTTTTCGATTACTATAAATCAGATGAAGCAGATCCAAATAAGATATATGATGTTGTTGAAAGGTTTGGGACAGAAGTAATAAACCATCAGGTAACTCCATTTGATAAATGCCTTAGCTGTCCTGTGTCACAAGCAAGCAAGATGAGCTGCTTTAATTATAGGTCAGAGTATGCATGCACAACAGATAACTGCAATCGCGGCAATGGAGCATGCAGCTGGATAAATGCAAGCTTCAGCGAGTTTGGGTTAGGCTATTGTTATGCAGAAAATTACACAGGCAGTGATAATTGTGATATGTGCAGCGAAAGTAATGATGTATTCTTCAACACAAGATGCAGCCAAAAATTATGCTCAAAATTAGGAAGATGTTTTGCAGCAGAGCAGGAAGCAGCGTGCAAAAAATGTTCTGAAGCAAGATGCGAGGATCTCAAGACACAAGAGTTATGTGTATCAGGAAGCGCAGACGGAGAGATCAAGATAGGGAGAGATGCAATTATCAACTACAGCAAGGATGCATGCAGTTTAGGCAGGTGCAAATGGCAGGCAGATAAATGTATAAAAGATGGAAATGCAAATGATGTGGATGATTGTGATGTAGTTGAATTAAGAAATATAGATCCTGATTCAGGAAGATTACTTGAAGCATGTAAGCATGATAATAATGCAACCGTGACAAAATTAGATAGGCCTCGAGCATTATCATTGATAAACAGGCAAACCCAAGATTTATTTTTTGCAGTTGAATCAAATGAGCAAAATGCATATACCTTCTCTTACTGCATAGACAAACAGGACAAAGCAATTAAATGTTATCCGGGGGCAAACACTTTAGGCGGAGGGGAGATTGCATATGGTGGTAAAAAAGAAGTTAAGCTTCAAGTAGAAGATATAATCAGAAGCTTAGAAAAGCAAGGATATGATAATCCAGACTTAGATTACTCAGACACTTATTACATCAGATTTTTCTCAACAGATAAATTCTATAACCAAGAAGATGTAAAAATATTGCCTGTGTATATTGATATATGGGCGCCTAAGCTTACATCTAGTATTATTAAAAATATAAACATGGAAGGAACTCCAGTCAATAAAGACACAAAAAGCCAGCTATTGTTTACAATAAGCAGTAATGAAGATGTGCATTGTAATTTTGAGGATTTAAGGATTAAAGGCATCGGAAGCATTGATGCAAGCAAGACAATAAGAATCCTGACAAAGAATGATAAAGATGAAGATCTTTATGATGATGAGTTCAACAGCCAGTATGTTGTGAAAGATGGGTTATATAGCTATAGAGTAACCTGCCACGATAAAAGCTTTAACTCAGCAGAAATACTTTACGATGGAGATACTGCAGTACATATAGATGCATTCGGTGATATAACTGTCCTTGAGCCTGTGACTAAACGAGTTTTTAATGATAACAATGTATTCTTTAAGGTCAAAACAACAGACTCAAGCATATGCAAACTAGCAAGTCTTCCTTCTGGGAATACGCTTACAGGTGCTGATGCTGAGTTCAAGTCAACAGACAAGCTAATACATACTTTAACTTATCCTGTAACGGTGCTGAATACAGACAGGGTTTCTGGCACTGATTTCAAAAGCCAGCATTATCCAGACATTTCTGGTTCAGGGTATGGTGTCAAATGCACTTCTATTTTAGGGGAGCTAGAAGATCTTGAAGCATTTGAATTTACAGTTGACACGACTCCGCCAAATATTACTTTAGTCATTGCATCTAATCAAATAGGAGGCCAGTTAAACTTTGACAAAGTTAATGATGACCAGTTTTTTAAGGAATATGGAGATACTATCGGATTAAGCATCTTATGCCAAGACACGCAGATACAAGGAAGCGCTCAGGTATTTGGAGCAAAGCCAAGCTCAGAAAAGATATGCATGACAGAAGACATTACAGGATGTGATAATCTGCAAAGGGATAAGTTTGTTTCAATAACTTCTGTTGGCAGCATTCAGGAAACCCAACATCTTTGCTTTACATGTGAAGATAAAGGCGGCAATATTGCGCCTGTAAAATGCGGAGATATAATTGTAGATAAGCAAGGGCCTCAATTTATATTCACTGTTTATGACGATTCTGTTACAGCAAATACTGCAGTAAAAATTCTGAAAAGACAGCCTTTAAACTCTAAGTTTTACAGGGCAGAAGTTATTTCTACAGAAAATCTAACTGGAGATGCAGTCTTATTATTCAGAATCAAAAGGTATGATAAAGATGGGTTCATTGAGTATGCGCCAACAATAAAAATTCAGAAAAAGCTAAACCAGCTTGCAAATCCTTTAAGAGTAGTTTATGAAGGGAGTTTTGCTGTCCCATTGGCAGAGGAATTCAACAATTTAGATAATAGGGATACTGTTCAGATTGTGATAATAGGCAAAGATAAATTCAATAATCATGGAAGGTTAGCGCAAAATTATACCTTTGATACTACTTCACCTAAAGCTCCTCTCTTCAACCAATATGAAAATACAGCAACAAGATATGCAGGACAAGGGATATTTGACCAGACAGGATTTGAAGCAGATAAGGTTGCTAATAGGAATATAATAATTGAAAGAGGAAACAGACCAAATATAGTGAGAGTGAAAACTCTTAATGTTAGGGGAGTGACTATGAATACGTTGCAAGAGGTCGGTGTTTCTAGAGCACAGAATCTAGTACAGCAAACACAAGATCAATCTCAACCTTCTCAACCATTACAAACAACAACTTCATTGCCACAAACTACAACAGCACAACCACAAACCTCTCTTTCAAGAAAATCTTTTTCAACCTATTCGACACCAGATCCTGTCCTAAGAAAAAGAATAAAACTAGATGCTCTACTTGAAGGTGATAAGTTAAAATTAAAGGATGCTGCAGATTTAGACCTAACAAAGTATTATCTTGAATTCCCTGACATCAAACTTCCGACAAAAAGATTCTATAAGATAGAAAAAGTTCTTGATGGCACAGAGGTTGATACTATCAAGCAAAGAATTGTAAATAGGTTGACATTGAAACAAAGCCACTTGGCTGCACAAGCAACAAATAAGGCAGCTAATTCAGCAGATAATAAAAATAAAGGCAGAAATGACGACGATGATAACAATGATAGAGATAACAAAGGTAATAGTAATGCTAATAACGATCATGATAACAACAATAACAGAAACATAGTCAGCTCAACCGGCAGGGTAGTTCTTAACTTGATAACAGGAAACGCAGCAGGGGATGCAACAACTAATAGTGATACATTAACAAGCTCAACGACAACTGGATTTATATTATCTTCTCCCTCCTTAACTGCAGTTGAGCAGCAAGATCCAAATTCTAAATTTATAAATATCGGCAGGACATTATATGGATTGGAAACTGTTAAAGAGGAAGACCTTGATACGCAGTCACAGTATAAAAAAGATCTGGTCGTCAATGTTTATGAAAGAGCAGAGCCTTTGGGATGGTTCAATGCTAATATGGACTTGCCAGAAGGCAGCACTTGGTTCTATGCATATGCAATCGATGAGAATAATAACCTAGGATTGCCTACAGGCGTGAAGAAAGTTATCAAGGACACTAAGGCTCCAGAGATACTTCATTATGGGCCAAGTGAAAACTCAAAAATCAGCGCAAATTTAGGAGTTAATGTATTTGCAACATTCACTGATCTTAATTCAGGCGTGAAAAGAGAGACAGCTGTATTGGAGATAGATGGCAAGAGGCATACATGCGATGACCCAGATGATCCTGTAGTCTGCATTGGAACAAAAACATTCACAATCTCAATAACACTTCCATTAAAACAACAAGGGCAATACACTGCAAAAGCAAGTGTGTCAGATGTATTAGGCAACTCACCACAGCCATTTGTGTGGAATTTTGTTATCAACAATGATGCGCCAAGCAATATCAGGTCAGAGGCTTTAGCAGGAGCTTGCATCCAGAACGATAAATGCTATGTAAATAATACAAAGCCAGAATTTAAGCTGCAGTATGATGCTTTGCCAGAAGTTAACATAACTGCAGAGTTTAAGTCTGATATTATTACAGCATTAATCCAGAAGATAAATGATTTTTTCAACATACAGCCTGCGCAAGAGTTGACTGAAGGCCAGCATTCAATCGATGTGATGCATAAAAATTCAATAACATCAGCAGAGTATCCTAATTTTGTCAAATTTGTTGTTGATACCACTTACCCTGATGTATCGATAGATAGTATAGCACCAACAAGCTCTAAATCAATAAATATCACTGGCAATTATACTGAAGATAACGTATATGAGATCAGGTTTTCAGGAGATATCAAGCAGACAGAGCCAATGACATATAGAGAGCTTCCTACTGATCTGCTTACAGACGATGCTGGAAAATCACAATATCTGTTCATCAAGAATGTTGAGCTAGATATAAGCAATGCAAGTAAGCCTGGAAAAGAAGTGAAGATCACTATAATAGATAAGGCAAACAATGCTAAGGAAATCACTCTTACTGTGTATTATGATGTTATTCCTCCTAATTTTGAAAATGTAACAGTAAAGACGATAGCAGCTGGCAAAAAAATATTTGCAACAGAAGGCAAGAATGAGACTGCGTATAAGACAAATGATGTAAATGTAAAGATCTCTGGCAAAAGCACAAAATCATTGTATAGCATGATGCTGGCAACAGAGTATATCACTAAAGTTGTCAACATTGACAGCACTGGATTGAATTTTGATGTTGATCTTGAGCTCATTAACACATTATCACAGACAAAAGAAGAGCATGTGTTATTGCAGGCAGAAGATGATGCAGGCAACAAACAGTTTTATTTCATGCTTGTAGAGCTTGATATACATAAACCAGAGGTTGAGATAAAGATCATATAAATTAAAGATAAACATATTATTAATAATCAATAGTTATTATTTTGCTTATATATCATTAGTTATTTCAAAGTTTTTAGATAAACATGCGCAATCATGCCAAAGAATTATCTTTCAAAAAGAGGTGAAAAGCTAGCTGATAGCATAGTTAAAGTAGCAGCAGCCAGATTATTTCTTTTAAGATTTTTTCTTTTATCTCCAAGATTATTAATCTTATCTACAATCATTTTAATCTTATTATTGCTTATCTCTTCAGCTTTTGTATCTGCAAGCCATGGAGCAAGCTGCTTAGAGATCACAAACAGACGCCCTATATTCCAAGTTAATTTTGATGAGCCTAGCAACCTGAGCCTTTTTGAACTCATAGCAATAAAAGGCAATGCTAAAACTCCTGTGCCTGTAACTGTTCCAGATCTCTTGATCAATTTTTCCAAATATTATGAAGCAAGCGTGAATGATCTATTAGACCCAAGCGTAAAAGATTATATCTTAAAGCTTAAGGCAATTGATTTTTTTGACAATGAAAAGGATTATGAGCAGTGCTATCATTATGTTCCAAGAGCTACTAAGATCACTCTTGTAGAGCCTGAGTTTGGGTATTCTTCAGTCAAGCCATTTACTGTAAAGATAAAGACAGATGCATATGCAACATGCAGATACAGCATAAACACAGATCTTAATTATGCAGATCCTAATCCTGCACAATCGATGGCGGCTTTTAAGGAAACAGCTTATGTGTTAGAGCATACAGTAGATATTAAGGCAGAATTATTTCCAGACAATAATACAAATATAGCAATTAAGCTATATGTAAAATGCAATCGCACAGATGGAGAGATTAATCAAAGGTCAGAAGCTTTTGAGTTTCATGTAGATAGCACAAAGCCATTCATACAAGAGGTTAGGATTTCTCCCCAA
>Ga0209211_10001259_pt1 | contig 48619 bp, 42 predicted proteins | sample RifGroA2_FD_183992 | JGI IMG/M metagenome (GOLD analysis project Ga0209211, IMG submission 183992) | Groundwater microbial communities from Rifle, Colorado, USA - Groundwater A2 (SPAdes) (version 2) | ecosystem: Environmental > Aquatic > Deep subsurface > Groundwater | place: Rifle, Colorado...
GGCGCTGCGCGGTTCGGTGGATGTCAAGACGGTGCTGGGCGAGGGCTCGCGCTTCACCATCCGCCTGCCGCTGACCCTGGCCATCATCGACGGCTTCCTCACCGGCGTCGGCAAGGCGTCCTACGTGATCCCGCTCGACATGGTGGTCGAATGCATCGAACTGGCCAACACCAGCGCCGACCGCGACTACATCAACCTGCGCGGCCAGGTCCTGCCCTATGTGCGCCTGAGAGAGCTGTTCGAAGTGCCCGGCGACAACCCGCCACGCGAGAACGTGGTGGTGGTGCAGTACGCCGGGCAGAAAGCCGGCATCGTGGTCGATCAGTTGCTCGGCGAGTTCCAGACGGTGATCAAGCCGCTGGGTACGCTGTTCCGCAACATGCGCGGCATCGGCGGTTCGACCATCCTCGGCAGCGGCGAAGTCGCCCTGATCCTCGATGTGCAGGCGCTGGTCAGCCGCAGCGCGCGCGCCGAAGAACAGGCATCGCATGGCGCCACCGGCATGCGCCGGCTTGAGGCGCATTGAGCGCACGCTCATGATCACCGCCGCACCGCCAGCGCGTAATCGCAATGCGATTCACGTCCTTGCCAGTCGTTTCAGAACCACCAACCCCCGCATCTTTGGTTCGGCTGTTCATGGCCAGGACAAGGACGGCAGCGACCTCGACATCCTGGTGGACGCGCTTCCCGGCGCGACGCTGTTCGATCTGGGTGGCCTACAGGTCGAACTGGAAGACCTGCTGGGCGTTCGTGTCGACCTTCTGACCCCCGGCGATCTTCCGCCGAAGTTCCGCGAGCAGGTTCTTGCGGAGGCGCGACCGGTATGAGCGAGAGTCGTCGTTCCGACTACCTCGACCACATGCAACAGGCTGCGGCGGATGCATGCAGCTTCGTCGAAGGTTTGGGCAGAGCCGACTTTCTTCCCGGTGCAACCGCGAGAAATCGTGGTCTGCCCCCGGTTTTCCTCTCGCAGTTCAAACGTTTCTGAGGAGTTTCACCGTGTTCAAGAACACCAGCATCAAATGGCGCATTGTCATGCTTGTCGCAATTCCTTTGATTGCCCTGATTGGCGTAGCCGTGGTCGGCCTCAATCTGGCGACTGTCGCCAATCAGGGCGGGCGGGAAACCTACGAGAAAAGCATGAAGCCGCTGCAGAACCTTGCCGAGGTGTCGCAGTTGATGGCCGACAACCGCAGCCAGATCATGCTCGCGCTACAGCACGATCCCACCAACCCGAATTCGAAGCTGCACGACCATCCGATCACTCTGCACACCGACGTGTTGGGCAAGAACCGCGACAGGATCACCGTGCTGTGGGACGGCTATCTGAAGATGATCGACGACGCCGAGGAAAAGACGTTCGCCGAAAAATTCGCCGAGACGCGCACGGTCTACGTCCGCGAGGGACTGACGCCTGCGGTCGAGCAGCTTCTTGCCGGCCAGTTCACCGAAGCGCAGGTGACGCTGTTGAAGAAGATCAACCCCCTGTTCAAGCAGTCCATGACGGCGGGAACCGCACTCGATGGATTTCTGGACAAGGAAGTCTCCGCGCGGCTGGATAAGAACGAGGCCGGCTTTGCCGCAAGCCGCAACGCGATCATCATCGGCATCATGGTGCTGTTCGCCGTCGCCATCGGACTTTCGATGTGGATCGTCCGTTCGATCGCGCGCCCGCTCGGCGAAGCCGTCGATGCCGCCAATCGTCTCGCCGAGGGCGACCTGACGGTGAAGATCGAAGCGGACTCGACGGACGAGACCGGGCAGTTGAAAGCGGCGATGCAGACCATGGTGGGCAAGCTCTCGCAGATCATCGCCGAGGTCAACACCGCCTCCGACGCCCTGTCCAACGCCGCCGGCCAGGTCTCGGCGACGGCGCAATCGCTGTCGCAGTCGTCTTCGGAACAGGCCGCCTCGGTGGAAGAGACCACCGCATCGATCGAACAGATGACGGCCTCGATCAACCAGAACACCGAGAACGCCAAGGTCACCGACAACATGGCGACCAAGTCCTCGTCCGAGGCCGAACAAGGCGGCAAGGCGGTCAAGGAAACCGTCGAGGCCATGAAGTCGATCGCCGGCAAGATCGGCATCATCGACGACATCGCCTACCAGACCAACCTGCTGGCGCTGAATGCCGCCATCGAAGCGGCCCGTGCCGGCGAACACGGCAAGGGCTTCGCGGTGGTCGCCGCCGAAGTGCGCAAGCTGGCCGAACGCAGCCAGGTCGCCGCGCAGGAGATCGGCCAACTGGCCGGTTCCTCGGTCAAGATGGCCGAGCAGGCCGGCAAGCTGCTCGACGAAATGGTCCCCAGCATCAAGAAGACCTCCGACCTGGTGCAGGAAATCGCCGCCGCCAGTCAGGAACAAAGCCAGGGCGTCGGCCAGATCAACGGCGCCATGGGGCAGCTCAACAAGGCCACGCAACAGAACGCCTCGGCCTCCGAGGAACTCGCCGCCACCGCCGAGGAAATGGGCGGCCAGGCCGCGCAGTTGCAGGAGTTGATGGAGTTCTTCAAGATCGAGGAGCAGGGAAAAGTCGGCGCTGGCGGGACGGCGAAGAAGGTACGTCCGGCGGCTACAGCGGCGCCCAAGGCATCCGCCAAGGCCCGCGCGGCACGGCAGGCCCCGGCAGCCGAAGGCGATTTTGAGCGCTTCTGAGCCCAGGAACCCAATCAAGGAGAACACCATGGGACAAGTCGTTCAGCAAACTTCGGGAGCCGCCGGAAGGACTGCGGTGGTGGCGGCCAGCGCCGCCGAGATCGCCCAGTACCTCACCTTCCAGCTTTCCGGCGAGATGTACGCCGTGGGCATTCTCAACGTCAAGGAAATCATCGAGTACGGCAGCCTCACCGGGATTCCGATGATGCCGGCCTTCATTCGCGGCGTCATCAACCTGCGCGGTTCCGTGGTGCCGGTGGTGGATCTGGCCGCGCGCTTCGGCGGCCGCCAGACGGAAACCTCGCGGCGCACCTGCATCGTCATCATCGAACTGACCACCGCCGACGAGCGTCACGACATCGGCATCGTGGTCGATGCGGTGTCGGAAGTGCTCGAAGTCTCCGCCGCCGACATCGAACCGTCGCCCGCCTTCGGCGCCAAGATCCGCGCCGATTTCATCGAGGGCATGGGCAAGATCGCCGGCAAGTTCGTCATCATCCTCGACATCCAGAAGGTGCTTTCGGTCGAGGAAATCGCCACCCTGGCCAGCGTGAGTCAAGCCGACACGGAAGGCGCCCAGAACGCCGAACTGCACTGAATCCGCGTAGTCAGGGCGCCCGGGCAGTTCATCCGCCAAGTCGCCTCTCTCAGCAAGAAGATGCGTTGCACTGACAGGAGGGTAGCACCATGAAATTGAAATGGAAAATGCTCGCAAGTACCGGCGCAATTGGCGTCACGATTGCGCTGTCCCTGTCGATCACGGCCTTCAAGCTGTCCAAGGACATCGAGGAAAAAAGTCTGCTCGACTCCACCCGGCAAGCCAGCGCCCTCAGTCAGGAAATTCTCGGCGCCGTGCGCAGCCGCGTCACCTCCTATGTCGACATGCTCGGTCGCAAGCCCGACATTGCTGCGGCCCTGGCAAAGGGCGATAACGCCGCGCTGGAGGCGGTCATGACGGGCGAGTTCAAGGCCATCCACAAGCTCGACGAGACGGTCAAGACCATCGAAGTCACCGATGCTCACGGGATTGTCGTCATGCGCGGGCACAGCCCCGCCAAGAAAGGGGATAACAAGTCCAAAGTCCCGATGATCCAGAAAGCCCTCGCGGGCGAGCAGCCCTCCGGTCTGACGGTCAGCATCACCACCGGTGAAATGGCCCAGGACGCCATGGCGCCGGTCAAATACGAGGGCAAGGTGGTCGGCACGCTCAAGGTGGGCAGCTATCTGCGCGCCGACACGGCGGCCTATATCGCCAAATTGACCCGCAAGGAAGTCTTGTTCGTCGTCAATAACAAGGTGAATGCGTCGACCATCAAGGACCTCAAGGACTTCACCATCCGCCCCGAACACCTCGACAAACTGGGGCGCGGCGAAAGCGTGTTCGATACCCAGGCCGCCGCCGGCCATAACTACAACATCGGCATCGCGCCATTGATGGACGAAAACGGGAAGTTCGCTGCAGCATTGGTTACCCTGCTTTCCCGCGACGAGCTTGAACAACACGTCCGCGACTTCATTGCCAAGCTCGCACTGGTGTTGGCGATCGTGCTGGGCGCGGCGTTCCCCTTCGTGTACCTGATCGTTCGCAACCTGATGCGCCAGCTCGGTGGCGAGCCCGAGGCTGCGGTGGGCATTGCCAACCAGATTGCCGCCGGCGATCTTTCCGCCACCATCGAACTGGCGCCCGGCGACCAGACCAGCCTGATGGCTGGCATGAAGACGATGGTGGCGAAGCTGTCCGAGATCATCGGCGAAGTCAACACCGCCTCCGACGCCCTGTCGAACGCCGCCGGCCAGGTTTCGGCCACGGCGCAAAGCTTGTCGCAGTCGTCTTCCGAACAGGCCGCCTCGGTCGAAGAAACCACCGCCAGCATCGAACAGATGACGGCCTCCATCACGCAGAACACCGAGAACGCCAAGATCACCGACAACATGGCCACCAAATCCTCCGGCGAAGCCGTGCAGGGCGGCAAGGCGGTGAAGGAAACCGTCGAAGCGATGAAGTCCATCGCCGGCAAGATCGGCATCATCGACGACATCGCTTACCAGACCAACCTGCTGGCGCTGAATGCCGCCATCGAAGCGGCCCGTGCCGGCGAACACGGCAAGGGCTTCGCGGTGGTGGCGGCCGAAGTGCGCAAGCTGGCCGAGCGCTCGCAGGTCGCCGCCCAGGAAATCGGGCAACTGGCCGGGTCGTCGGTGAAGATGGCCGAGCAGGCCGGCAAGCTGCTCGACGAAATGGTGCCTTCGATCAAGAAGACCTCCGATCTCGTTCAGGAAATCGCTGCCGCGAGTCAGGAACAAAGCCAGGGTGTCGGCCAGATCAACGGCGCCATGGGGCAACTGAACAAGGCGACGCAGCAAAATGCCTCGGCCTCCGAGGAACTCGCCGCCACCGCCGAGGAAATGGGCGGCCAGGCGGCGCAGCTTCAGGAGCTGATGGAGTTCTTCAAGATCGGGGAGCAGAAAGTTCCCGGAGGGACGCAACGCGCAATGACATAGCGCAACAGTAACAACGTGGAAACTCCGATAGACCCTTTGCTGGAAAATCAAAGAGGAGAAAAATCATGTCCCTGAAAACGAAACTCTCGTTGCTTCTTGCGGCCGCCGTCGTAGCCATGGCGCTGCTTGCCCTCATGCAGTGGAGCGGTGCGCGCACCCAGCGCGCCCTGGCCGAAACGATGGAGACCCTGGACGATAGCACCTCGATGGTTCTCGAATTGCGCAAGCACGAGAAGGATTTCCTGATGAGGAGCGACCTCAAGTACGAGGCCGAATTTTCCAAAACCATGGAACAGATCGGGAAAAACCTCGACCGGCTGAGCGCCGACATGCAGGAGAGAGGGCTGGATGCCAGCCGCGTCGATACATTCCGCCAGGCGCTGAAAACCTATGGCGATGCCTTCAAAGGCACCGTGGCCGCCATGAAGTCGGTCGGACTCAATCCCAACTCCGGGTTGCAGGGCGGCCTGCGCAAGGCCGTTCATGAGGCGCAGGCGGCGCTGGAAACCGGCAAGAACAACCTGCTGCTCAAGGATCTGCTCATGCTGCGGCGGGACGAGAAGGATTTTCTCCTGAGGCTCGACATGAAATACGTCGAGAACTTCAACAAGAACTTCGCCTCCTTCATGGCCGACCTGAAAGGGTCGGAAGGCGGCGTGGTGCCCAAGATGGACCAGTACAAGAAGGACTTCCTGGCGCTGGTCGAAGGCTACAAGACGGTCGGGCTGACCCCCTCGGAAGGCACGCAGGGCGTGATGCGGAAAGCGGTGCATAGTACCGACGAATTGGTCCAGAAACTCGATGAGGAGCTGAACCAGGCCATCATTGAAAAGATGGCGGCGTCGAACCGGAACACCATGCTGGTTTCCCTGATCGCCGCGGCTTTGGTGATCTTTCTTGGCGTCTTCATCATTCGCAGCATCCTCCGGCAGCTCGGTGGCGACCCGGCCTACGTATCGGGAATCGTCCAGGAGGTCGCCGAAGGCAATCTGACCGTCAGGATCGACACCGCTTCCGGCGACGCCACGAGCATGCTGGCTGCCGTCAAGGGCATGGTGACCAAGCTCTCGCAGATCATCGGCGAAGTGAATGTGGCGAGCGAGGCGCTCAACAACGCCGCCGGCCAGGTTTCGGCCACGGCGCAAAGCTTGTCGCAGTCGTCTTCCGAACAGGCCGCCTCGGTGGAAGAAACCACCGCCTCCATCGAACAGATGACGGCGAGCATCACGCAGAACACCGAGAACGCCAAGGTCACCGACGACATGGCCACCAAGTCCTCATCGGAGGCCATGCAGGGCGGCACGGCGGTGAAGGAAACGGTGGAAGCCATGAAGTCCATCGCCGGCAAGATCGGCATCATCGACGACATCGCCTACCAGACCAACCTGCTGGCGCTGAATGCCGCCATCGAAGCGGCGCGGGCCGGCGAGCACGGCAAGGGCTTTGCGGTGGTCGCCGCCGAAGTGCGCAAGCTGGCCGAAAGGAGCCAGGTCGCCGCGCAGGAGATCGGCCAACTGGCTGGTTCCTCGGTGAAGATGGCCGAACAGGCCGGCAAGCTCCTCGACGAGATGGTGCCGAGCATCAAGAAGACCTCGGACCTGGTGCAGGAGATCGCGGCGGCGAGCCAGGAACAAAGCGCCGGCGTGGGCCAGATCAACGGCGCCATGGGGCAACTGAACAAGGCGACGCAGCAGAATGCCTCGGCCTCCGAGGAACTCGCCGCCACGTCCGAGGAAATGGGCGGCCAGGCCGCGCAGCTTCAGAAGCTGATGGAGTTCTTCAAGATCGGGGAGCAGGCGAAAGTCGGCGCTGGCGGTACGGCGAAACGCGCCCGCCCCGCTGCCGAGGCGGCGCCCAAGTCAGCCGGCAAGGCCCGCGCTACGGCACGCCCGGCCACTGCCGCCGCCGAAGGCGATTTCGAGCGCTTCTGAGCCCAGGAACCCAATCAAGGAGAACACCATGGGACAAGTCGTTCAGCAAACTGCTGGAGCCGCCGGGAGGAATGCGGTGGTGGTGGCCAGCGCCGCCGAGATCGCCCAGTACCTCACCTTCCAGCTTTCCGGCGAAATGTACGCCGTGGGCATCCTCAACGTCAAGGAGATCATCGAGTACGGCAGCCTCACCGAGATTCCGATGATGCCGGCCTTCATTCGCGGCGTCATCAACCTGCGCGGTTCCGTGGTGCCGGTGATCGATCTGGCCGCGCGCTTCGGCGGTCGCCAGACGGAAACTTCGCGGCGCACCTGCATCGTCATCATCGAACTGACCACCGCCGACGAGCGTCACGACATCGGCATCGTGGTCGATGCGGTGTCCGAGGTGCTCGAAGTCTCCTCCGCCGACATCGAACCCGCGCCCGCCTTCGGCGCCAAGATCCGCGCCGATTTCATCGAGGGCATGGGCAAGATCGCCGGCAAGTTCGTCATCATCCTCGACATCCAGAAGGTGCTTTCGGTCGAGGAGATCGCTACCCTGGCAACCGTGGCGGAGCGCGGCGCGGAGGCGGGCGGCACGGCGTAAGCCTGGCGTAAAACCGAGCCATTGCGCCCCGATGAATGACGCCCGCAAACAAGCCGCGAATTCCGGGCTGGACACCGATGCCGCAACGTCTTTCGCGGCATGGATTCCCGACAGGGAAGAACGCAACGACATGATCGAAGTGGCCGCTTATCATATCGCCGAGCGCTCGGGGTTCGCGCTTAGTCCGCAGAACTGCTGGGCTACGGCGGAACAACAAATCGATTTGATGTTCGCCCTGAAGGAAAGCAAGAGAAAGCTGCAAACGCTGGTCGATACGGCGCTCGATGCCGTGGTGATGATCGATGCGGACGGAATCATTACCGACTGGAATCTCCAGGCAAGCCGAATGTTCGGCTGGTCCCGCGAGGAAATCATGGGCCAGCCGATCGCTACCGCGATCATCCCTCCCCGCTACCGCGATGCTCATGCTCAAGGCATGAACCACTTTCTGGATTCGGGCGAGGGGCCATTCATCAACAAGATGGTCGAGACAGTTGCACTGCATCGCGATAACCACGAATTTCCCGTGGAACTAGCCATAGCCGCCGTCATGACGGAAGGAAAGCCCGAGTTCAGCGCCTTTATCCGGGATATTTCCGAGCGCAAACGCGCGGAGGCCGAATTGCGCGAGATGGCCACCACCGATTTTCTGACGGGACTGGCCAACCGGCGGCATTTTATGGCCAGAATGACCGGGGAGATGGCGCGTTTGCAACGTCTCGACAACCCGCATGCCGCCGTATTGATGCTTGATCTGGACCACTTCAAGCACATCAATGACGCCCATGGTCATGCCGCCGGCGACGCCATGCTCAGGCATTTTGCGGCGCTCATGCGCGACGAATTGCGCAAGATCGATAGCGTGGGCCGCGTCGGCGGCGAGGAGTTTGCCATCATCCTGCCCGGCGCCAATCCGGATGAAGCCGGCGTCTTCGCTGAACGCCTCCGCCAGAAAGTGGCGACAACTCCGCTGACGCTGGATGACCAGGTCATTTCGATCACTGTGAGCATCGGTATTGCATCGATGCGGACAACCGACGTTAATGCAGACACGGCCCTGATTCGTGCCGACGAAGCGCTCTATCGCGCCAAGAAAAACGGTCGCAACCGAGTGGAATTGGAGACTGAGAAATGATGAAAAAAATGTTTTTCCTGTCGCTGCTTGCCGGTGTCCTGCCCTTGTCTTCGATGGCGGCCGACGAGGCGCCGAACTACGCCGAAGACACCCTCAGCGGCGACTGGGGCGGCGCCCGCAGCGCGATGGCGAAGCGTGGCGTGACACTCGATCTCGGCTACAAGGTCGATCTGCTGCGCAACATGAGCGGCGGCATCGAGAAGGGTGGCCGCCCGATATCGCATGTGGATATCAAGCTCGCCGCCGATTTCGACAAGCTGACCGGCTGGTCGGGCGGCAGCGGTTACCTGAATTTCATCCAGGACCACGGCGGCAGGCTCAACGCGAATCAGGCGGGCAGCCTGACCGGGGTTTCCAATATCGAGGTGGGAAGCAACACCAACCGTCTGCTGCACGCCTGGCTGCAGCAGGAATTCGCCGACGGCCGTGGCGCGGTGCTGATGGGCCTCTACCCGATCGATTCGGAATTCCAGGTGGTCGATTCCGCCGGACTGTTCGTCCAGCCGCCCTACGGCGCCAGCGCGGATATTGCGCTGAGCCGCGGCCCGTCGATTTTCAATACCTCGTCTTTCGGTTTTCGCGGCAAGTGGTTCTCCGCCGATCGCAGCGCCTACGTGATGGGCGCCGTGCTCGACGGCATTCCCGGCGACCCGAACAATCCGCGCGGCACGCATGTCAAGTTCAACAAGGGCGACGGCATCATGTCGATTGTCGAGATCGGGCTCAAGCCGGGCGAGGCCCGCCCTGTGGCAGCCGCAGGCAAGGACGCACCAGCCGCCAAGGCGGAAGTGGACGAGCGCATCGAGAAATATGCCGCCGGCCTGTGGCGCTACTCGTCCCGCGTCGATGATCAACTGGATACCAACGCGGATGACTCGCCCATCAATCGCCTGAGCTGGGGCTGGTACGCGCTGGCGGAAAAAACCCTGTACCAGGGCAAGGGCGGCAGCGACCTGGCCGGCTTCGTCCGCATCAGCGGCACCGATGGCGATTCCACCGCGATCAAGCAGGCGGTCAATGTCGGATTTCGCCTCAAGGCGCCGTTGCCCGGTCGCGACGAAGATGTGTTCGGCGTGGCCTATACCCGGGCGAGCCTGAGCGACAAATGGCGCAGCGTGCAGTCGGCGGCGGGCACCGATACGAGCGCGGCGGAAGACGCCTGGGAAATCACGTATCGCATCCAGGCCGGCAAGTGGCTGGCGGTGCAGCCGGTAATCCAGCGCATCAATCATCCCGGCGGCGGCGCCTCGACCGCAGCGGCCAACATCCTCGGCGCCCGCGTCGAGATCGCGTTTTGACATCGCCCCCACCACTTTCGGTAATCGCACATTGATTCGACATGAATATGACAACACCGCCGCCGACGCGGTGAAAGGCGCGTTGCTGCTGATTGCGGACGACGTGCCGGCGAACCTGAACATGCTCGGCAATCTGCTGCGCGTCGCCGGCTATCAAGTGAAGGCGGCCAATTCCGGGCGGACCGCGCTGCGCTATGCCGCCCAGAAGCCGCAACCCGCGCTGATCCTGCTGGATGTGATGATGCCGGACATGGACGGCTATCAAACCCTCGCCGCGCTGCGGAAAGACCCGGCCACGCGCGATATCCCGGTGATTTTTGTCACCGCCCTGGACAACGCGCGGGATGAGGAGCGGGGGTTTCAGCATGGCGCCGCCGACTACATCACCAAGCCGATCAAGCCGGATGTGGTCCTCGCCAGGGTGCGCAACCAACTGCTGGCGCGCGTGGCGCAGAACTGGCTGCGCGACCAGAACGCGGCACTGGAGGCGGCGCTGGAGGCGGAAGTAAACCGGCGCATGGAAGAGATCGAACTGATCCAGACCGTCAGCATCCGCGCTCTGGCGAGTCTGGCCGAAACCCGCGACCCCGAAACCGGCAACCACATCCTGCGCACCCAGAGCTATGTGCGCCTGCTGGCTACCCGGCTGAAGGATCATCCCCGTTTCGCCGCCACGCTCGACGATGCCTACATCAAGATGCTGACCCACTCGGCGCCCCTGCACGACATCGGCAAGGTGGGCATTCCCGACTCCGTGCTGCTGAAGCCCGGCAAACTCACCGCGGACGAGTGGGAGATCATGAAGACGCATGCCCGGCTCGGCAGTGATGCGATCGCGTCGGCCGAGCGGGACATTGCCAAACCGGTGGAATTCCTCGCGCTGGCCAAGGAGGTCGCCCGTTGGCACCACGAGCGCTGGGATGGCAAGGGCTACCCGGACGGCCTGATGGAGGAGGCGATCCCCCTTTCGGCGCGGCTCATGGCTCTGGCCGATGTCTTCGATGCGCTGACCACGAAGCGGGTCTACAAGGATGCGATGCACTTCGACGAGGCCCGCGAGATCATCGCCGCCGAACGCGGGCGCCAGTTCGATCCCGACATCACGGACGCTTTCCTGTCCGGCTTCAGCGAATTCACGGTGATTGCCGCGCGTTATCGCGACGGCCACTGAAAGGTCATGAACCTGCACGGAAACAGGAAACGCCCATGAAGCCCGGACTGCTCCATGCAATCCAGGATCGCCGCGCCCTCCTGCCGCTGGCGCTGGCCGCCACGGTCATCGTCGCCGTGACGATCGCCGCCATTTCCTTTGTCAGCGGTCACTATAAGGAAAGGGAAGCCGCCCGCCTGCAGACCATCGCCGACCTCAAGACCCGGCAGATCGGCGACTGGCTCAGGGAAAGGCAGAGCGACGCCGAATTCCTGCGGACCAGCGTCACCATGGCCGAAAACTACTCCAGTTGGCGCGAGCGCGGCGATCGGTCCAGCCGCGATCAACTGCTCGACCGCCTCGAGCAGTTCCGCATCAGCAAGCACTACGAAAGCACGCTGATCTACGATGCGCAGGACAAACTGCTGTGGGATTCGACCGGCGGGGCGTTTGCCATCGACCCGAGGCTGCGCATCGCCGCACGCCAGGCCGTCGCCGCCAAGCGGACGGGCCAGCCCGTCCTCTACCGCGACATCAATGACCGCCTGCACCTCGATTTTGTCGCCACCCTCGCGGTGCGCGGCGACCGGCCCAACCCGCTGGTCATCTTCCACATCGACCCGACGGTCGAGCTCTTTCCCATGTTGCAGGCCTGGCCGGTGTCCAGCGCCAGCGCCGAAGTACAGTTGTTCCGCCGCGATGGCGATCAGGTGCTGTATCTCAACGATTTGCGCCATCACCCGGATTCCTCGGCAAGGCTGCGGGTTCCGCTCGCCACCGGGAAGCTGCTGGCCGCACGGGTGCTGCGCGGCGAATTTGAAACGGGCCGCCTGATCGAGGGAGACGATTACCGCGCCGTGCCCGTGCTCGGCGTGGCGCGCGCCGTGCCCGGCACCGACTGGTATTTGATCGCCAAGCTGGACCGGAACGAAGTCTTCGAGGAAGCCTGGCGCGACAGCGCCTGGATCGTTCTGGGGGCGCTGCTGAGCCTGATGGTGACGATCGCCGTCGCCATCGCCTGGCGCCAGCGCCTGGATCTGGCGGAATCCCAACGCGAGCGCGAGAATCAGGCCGAGAAGCTGCGCGCCATGGAACTGCTCGATGCGCTGGTCGAAAGCGCGGAGGACGGCATTTTCGTCAAGGATATGGACGGTGGTTACCTGCTGATCAACCGTGCCTGCTGCCGCAGGTTTGGCAAGACGCCCGAAGAGGTGCTGGGGCGAGACTGTTCGGGCTTCTTTCCACCCGAGGAGGCGGCAAGGCTGGCGGCCAACGAACGCCAGGTAATGACCGAAAACCGTGCCATCAGCCACGAGGAAACCCTCACCACCGTGGATGGCCCACGGGTCATGCACATCACTCGCGGGCCGCTGCACGACGCCGAAGGCAAGGTGATCGGCCTCTTCGGCATTTCCCGCGACATCACCCAGTTCAAGCGCAGCGAGGAGATGCTGCGCATGCTCTCCCTGGCGGTTGAACAAAGTCCGGAGAGCATCGTCATCACCAACGTCGAAGGCCGGATCGAATACGTGAACGAAGCCTTCATCCGCACCTCCGGCTACAGCCAGGACGAGGTGATCGGCCAGAACCCCAGGATCCTGAACTCGGGCAAGGCGCCGCCCGAGATCTACGCGACGATGTGGAGCGCACTCGCCGAAGGCCAACCGTGGAAGGGCGAGTTCTACAACCGGCGCAAGGACGGCTCCGAATACATCGAGTTCGCCATCATTACGCCCATCCGCCAGCCCGACGGACGCATCACCCATTACGTCGCGGTGAAGGAAGACATCACCGAAAAGAAGCGCGTCGGCCACGAACTGGATCGGCACCGCCATCATCTGGAGGAACTGGTGGCCAACCGCACCACCGAACTGGACGAAGCGCGACAACGAGCCGAGGTCGCCAATGCCGCCAAGAGCAGCTTCCTGGCCAACATGAGCCACGAAATCCGCACCCCGATGAACGCCATCGTCGGCCTCACCCACCTCCTGCGCCGCGGCCAGCCCATGCCCGAACAGGCCGACAAACTGGACAAGATCGCCACCGCCGCCGACCATCTGCTGTCGATCATCAACGACATACTCGACTTGTCCAAGATCGAGGCCGGCAAGCTGGCGCTGGAACAGACCAATTTTTCGCTGACGGCCATTCTCGACCACACGCGTTCCCTGGTCGCCGAGCAGGCCAGCGCCAAGGGGCTTGCCCTCAAGGTGGAATGCGGGGACGCCGTGCCGCGCTGGCTGCGGGGCGACCCGACCCGCCTGAGTCAGGCGCTGCTGAACTTCGCCGCCAACGCCGTGAAATTTACCGAACGGGGCGCCATCACGCTGCGCGCGCGCCTGTGCCCCGAAGATAACCCCCCTGGGGAACAGGACGACAGTGCCGATGAACTGCGCGTGCGCTTCGAGGTCGAGGACACCGGCATCGGCATCCCTGCCGCACAGTTGCCCAATCTGTTCCAGACCTTCGTCCAGGCCGACGCTTCGACCACGCGCAAATACGGCGGCACCGGCCTCGGCCTGGTCATCGCCCGCCGCCTGGCGGAGATGATGGGGGGAGAAGTCGGCGCCGACAGCACGCCGGGGCAGGGCAGCACCTTCTGGTTCACCGCCCGCCTGCAACGCGGCCACGGCATCATGCCCGCCACATCGACGACGCCCATCGCCGCCACGGATGCCGAAACGCGGCTGCGCCTGTATCACGGCGGCGCCCGGCTGCTGCTGGTCGAAGACAACGCCGTGAACCGGGAAGTGGCCCTCGAACTGATTCATGCCGCCGGCCTCGGCGCCGATACGGCGCGAGACGGCATCGAGGCGGTGGCCATGAGTTCGGCCACCGCCTATGACCTGATCCTGATGGATGTGCAGATGCCGCGCATGAATGGCCTCGACGCCACCCGCGCCATTCGCGCCCATGGCCGCCAGCGCGGCGGCGCGGCAACGCCGATCCTGGCCATGACGGCCAATGTCTTCGATGAAGACCGCGAGGCCTGCCTGGACGCGGGCATGAACGATTTCGTCGCCAAGCCGGTGAATCCACCGCAGTTTTATGCCGCCTTGCTGAAGTGGTTGCCGGCAATCACGCCGGAAACGTCGCCGGAGTCGCCGGTCGCCGCGCCGAAAGCGGCTGAAACGGCGAGCCACGACGACGACCGGCGGCGCCTTGCCGGCATTCCCGGCCTGGACCTCGATCACGGTCTGGCGATGCTGCGCGGCGACACGAAGAAATTCACCCGACTGCTGGTCCTGTTCGCCGACGGCTACCAGCCGTCGGCGGATCAAATTTCCCGGCTGCTGGCCACGGGCGAGCTAGCCGCGATCGAACCCGTCGCGCACGGTTTGAAAGGCGCCGCCGGCATGCTCGGTGCATTCAATCTGGCGACCGCCGCTGGCGCCGTCACGGCGGCACTGGCCAAGGGCGGCGAAACGAACGACATCGACCGGCTCTGCGCTGTTCTGACCGAAGAGTTGTCCGGCGTGATCGGCGGCATCCGCCGGGCAACGGCCCGGCATGCCGAGGTGGTCCACGAGAAGGTGGACGCGGCGCATCTTGCCGACGTACTGGCGCGCCTGGAGAAGCTTCTGGAACATGGCGACATGGCCGCCGGCGACCTTGCCAGGGACGAAGCCGCACTTCTGGCCGCCGCCTTCGGTGAAGCCGCCAGGCCGCTGCTCGCCCTCATCGAGGCCTTCGACTACGAGACCGCCGCCGCCGAGTTGCGCCGGCAATCGAACCGCGCGGCGAACTGAGGCAACCCCCAGCCGCGAGGTCAATCCAGTCCGAGCAGTTCCACCTCGAACACCAGCGTCGCATTGGGCGGAATCACGCCGCCCGCGCCGCGAGCGCCGTAACCGAGCGCCGGCGGAATGGTCAGCTTGCGCGTGCCGCCGATCTTCATGCCCTGCACGCCCTCGTCCCAGCCGGCAATCACATGGCGACCGCCGAGCGGAAACTCGAAAGGTTCGTCGCGATCCTTGCTCGAATCGAACTTGGAACCGTCTGTGAGCCAGCCCGTGTAATGCACGGAAACCGTCTGCCCGGCACAGGCTTCGGCGCCGTCGCCGACGACCAGTTCTTCAATGACAAGGCCGCTGGCCGTGGTGATCTGACTCATTGCATTGCTCCGGAATGTTGATGGATGAACGCGCCCATTATGCCTGAGCGCCTTGCCGCAACGGCGGGCGGAAGATCCCCTCGGCGTCGACCGACGGTAACGGACGGGCGAACAGATAGCCCTGAAATTTCTCGCAGCCGAGTCCAAGCAGAACGTCGAGTTGCTCGCGGGTTTCCACGCCTTCGGCGAGGATGTCGAGGCCCAGACTCCTGGCCAGGCCGATGATGGCCGTGACGATGGCGGCGTCCTCGGGGTCAACAGTCAGGTCGCGGACAAAACTCTGGTCGATTTTCAGCTTGTGCACCGGAAAACGTTTGAGATAGCTCAGGCTGGAATATCCGGTGCCGAAATCGTCGATCGCCAACCGCACCCCCATGGCGGCAATTTCCTCAAGCTTGGCCCGGGTTTCGTCGATGTCGTGCATCAGGGTCGACTCGGTAATTTCCAGTTCCAGCAGACGGGCCGGTTGTCCCGTGTCGGCGAGGATGCGGCGCAGGGTCTCGACCAGATCCTTCTGGCCGAACTGGCGCGGCGAAAGGTTGACCGAGACCGGCAGCAGCGGTCTCCCCTCCTGCTGCCAGGCGAGATTCTGCCGTAGCGCCTGGGCCAGCACCCATTCGCCGATCGGCACGATGAGCCCGGTTTCCTCCGCGATCGGAATGAACTCGTGCGGCGTAATCATTCCATGCTCCGGATCGTTCCAGCGCACCAGCGCTTCCATGCCGCAAACAGCCCGGCGCGGCCAATCGATCAGGGGCTGATAATGCAAGAGCAGCTCCCCCTTCTCGATGGCCTGACGCAGCTTGTTCTCCAGCGTAAAAAAGTGCTCGGCCTGTTCGTTCATCGCCCGCGCGAAGAACTGGAAGTTGTTCCGACCGACCGCCTTGGCGTGATACATCGCCGTGTCGGCGCTCTTCATGAGGCCGAAGACCTCGTCGCCGTCGTCGGGGAAGATGCTGATGCCGATGGACGGCGTGACATGCAAGGAGTGATTGTCGATAATCACCGCCGATGCCAGCGCGCCACGAATCTTTTCCGCCACCTGGACTACATCGTCGGGCGAGGCTATCTCGTGCAACACAACGACGAACTCGTCGCCGCCCAGGCGCGAGACGGTATCGACCGCGCGCACGGCACTCGTCAGGCGCGCCGCGACGTGCTTCAGCAGCTCGTCGCCGATGGCGTGACCCAGGCTATCGTTCACGATCTTGAACCGATCGAGATCGAGGAACATCACCGCGACGCGATGCCGGTTACGTCGCGCCTGGGCCAGCGCCTGCTCCAGCCGGTCGTGCAGCAGGGTGCGATTGGGCAGAGCGGTCAGGCTGTCATGGTGGGCGATATGCCAGATGCGCTGCTCGGCCTGCATCCGCTCGAACACCTCTCCCTGCAACTGCGAGTTGGCGTTGGCCAGTTCGGCGGTGCGCTCGACCACGCGCTGCTCCAGTTCGTCGCGCGCGCGCAGCAGCGCCTCCTCCGCCTGGTGACGTTCGGTAACGTCCTCGAAAATCCAGATCAGGTCGACGCTGCCACTGTCGCTGTCGACCCGATGGCCGGTGACGCGCACCCAGAAAGCATGGCCATCCTTGTGGCGCACCCGGCTCTCGCCGATATGCGTGCCGCCGGCCATGACCACGGCAAGCGCCTCGGCGCCGAAACGCTGGTAGTCCTCCTGGTTGAGATAGAACACCCGCGTCGAACGGCCCGCCAGTTCCTCCACCTGGTAGCCAAAAATCTCGGCCAGCCTGCGGTTGCAGCGCTGTACCATCTGGTCCCGCACGAACAGGATGCCCACGGCGGCATTGTCGAACATCAGTTGCTGTTCGTCGAAAGCCTGCCGGGCGCGCTCTTCGGCCACGCGCGTGGCGGTAATATCCTCGACCAGCCAGACCGAACCCGCCTGCGGGTTCGTTTGGTCAAAGGCGCTGCCGCTGACGCGCAGCCAGACCGGCAGGCCGTCGCGGCGCAGGCATAACTGTTCGCGACGATGCGCCGCCCCCGCGGCGAACTCGGCCTGGATCTGTTCGCCAGCATGCAGAAATTCCTCGTCGCTGCCGAATAGCCGCCGCGTGGACTGGCCCACCAGGGATCCTTCCGCCAGATCGAGCATTTCTTCCAGACGCCGGTTGCAGCGCACGAAGGCGCGGTTGCGCACGACCGCGATTCCCAGCGAAGCGGTATCGAAGATGGTCGCCAGTTCGCGCGTGCTGCTTTCGAGCGCGGCGATCATCTTGCGGTCTTCGCTGATGTCCTCGATGATCCACAAGGTGCCATCCCGGGGATGATCCGGATCGACCGCCTTGGCCGAAACGCGACACCAGAACAGGCTGCCGTCCTTGCGCTTGAGCCGGGTCTCGGCGCGGAAAGAGCCGCCAGCCGCCAGCACCGGCCCCGCCTCGCGCCCAAGCGCCGAGTACGCTTCCTGGTCGGCATAGAGAATCAGCGCGGACTGGTCGATGAATTCGTCCAGCGAGTAGCCGAACATTTCCGCGCACAGCCGATTGGCCTGGATCAGCCGGCGATGATGGCTGAACAGGATGCCGACCGTGGCATTCTCGAAAATCGCGTTGAGTTCGAGTATGGCCTTCTTCGGCGGCAGAACAATCGGACTGCCGCTCATGGCGCCTACTCCGGACTGCTCATCTTTTCGAGCAGCTTCAATGCGGCAATCGAGTCGTTCTCGCCCATGCCGCTGCCGACCATCGCATTGAACATCTGCGCGGTGGCCGCCGCGGAGGGCAGCATCAGGCCCAGGCGATGCGCCTCTTCCATCACGATGCGCAAATCCTTCTGGTGCATCCAGGCCTTGAAACCGGGCTTGAAATTTCGATCCAGCATGCGCTGGCCGTGATTTTCCAGAATCCTCGAATAGGCAAAACCGCCGAGCAGCGCCTCCCTCACCCGCGCTGGATCGACGCCGCTCTTCTGTGCGAAATTGAAGGCCTCGGCCACCGCCATGACGCCGACGCCGGTGAGGATCTGGTTGCAGGCCTTGGCCACCTGTCCGGCGCCGCTGCCGCCGATCAGGGTCGCCGACTTGCCTAATTTGTCGAACAACGGCCTGACCTTCTCGAACACCTCCGGCTTGCCGCCGACCATGATGGTCAGCGCGGCGTTGATGGCGCCCGTCTCGCCGCCCGACACCGGCGCGTCGACAAACTCGATGCCCTTTTCCGCCAGGCGCCGCCCGACGCGACGCGCCGCATCCGGCGCGATGGTGCTCATGTCGACCACGATCAGGCCCGGCTCGTTTTTCAACGCCGCGCCCGCCGCCAGCCCCTGCTCGCCGAGGCAGACGGCCTCGACATCCGGTGCGTCGGACAGCATCAGGATCACCACCGTCGCATGCCGCGCCACCTCGGCGGGGCTGGGCCAGGTCATGGCGTTAACCGCGGCCGATTTGTCAATGAATGGCGCCAGCGACGCCGGTCGCCGCGCCCACAGGTGCAGCGTGTGGCCGGCCTGTTCCAGATGCAGGGCCATGGGACGACCCATGAGGCCGAGTCCGATAAATCCGACATCCATGATGCATCCTCCTCCGGTTTCCCCGGCGTCTTATGAAATGGCTTTCAGAATCAGCGGTACCAGCGGTTCGGGCAGCTTGATGCCGCCGCCGGTGGCGAAAGCGTGGGCGCGATCCGACATCTTCTTCCAGGTCTTGCGGATGATGTCCAGCCACTTGTCTTCCGAGTAGTCGCCATGCTGGCCGGCGAAAGCCAGCATGTAGTACTCGATGAAAACGAGGTCGGTCACGTCCTCCATCATCTGCGTATCGGCGTTGACCTTGAGCTGGCGCTTGCCCACTGCCATCTTCACCTTGTCGATGGTGTCATCATCGTAGCCGGCCTGCTTCATCAGTTCGCCCGCCGTTTCGGCGTGGAACTTGTACAGCCCCGTGCGCCAGGCGAAATAACCTTCCTTGGTCATCGGGTAGTTGTCGCGCGGCACCGTCCAGCGCTTGATGTGCTGGGCGCGCACGGCGAGTTGCGCGGCTTCGCTGGCGTCCGGCGCATAGCGAGCGATCATCTCGGTCATGCGTTTGGCGTAGAGCAGCTCCTTCGGCTGGCCCTCGTCCTGGTTCGGGTCCGCGGCATTGGCGGCATCGAACAGGGCGATGGCCTTGTCGAATCGTTGCTGGTTTTCAATAGTCATGATGGCCTCGAACGGTAATCTGCGTTGAGCGGGGTATCCCGCGAAGTAACGGATTCTGGCTTGATGCGTGGGGCACGGTAGCCGCCTTTCCGGCGGGTTTTGCCGCTCAAGTATACCTCGCTTGCCCATGCAGCTTCGCCCGTTGCCGCCGTCGCCGCGCGTGGTCCTCCACCCGGTTGCGTTGCGCACGCAGTGCTTCACTGGTCATATAATGAGACTTGAATGAGACCGCCGAGGGTTCGCCAGGATGAAAACCAATCTGCCCATCACCCAAGTTGAAGTTCCCTTTCCCAAGGGCCGCTATATCGTCTCGCGTACCGACCTCAAGGGCATGATCACCTACGCCAACGACACCTTTGTCGATACCAGCGGATTCAGTCGCGAAGAGCTGATTGGCAAGAACCACAACGTGGTGCGCCACCCGGACATGCTCCCCGGCGCTTTCGCCTGGCTATGGGACACGATCGAGGAAGGCCGTCCCTGGCGCGGCATCGTCAAGAACCGCAGCAAAAGTGGCGACTTCTACTGGGTTGATGCCTTGGTCGTGCCGGTTTTCAAGAATAACCAGGTGACCGGTTATATGTCGGTGCGTACGGAGCCGACGCGACAACAGGTGGCCGATGCCGAGGCGCTGTATCGGCAGTTGAAGGAAGGCAAGGCAACAATTCCCAGACCATCCGCCTGGATGCGCACATCGCTCAAGACAAAACTCAACGGTTTCGTGCTCTGGCTGATCGCTGCACAGGTGGTCGGCGCCGCGATTCATTTGCTTGGACCGTCGCTGGGCCTCTCGCCCGCGACGATTGAAGCGACGCTCCAGTTATTGGGGGTTTCCAGCGTGATCGCAGGCGTGTGGCTGCTGGCCATCCAGAACCAGATGATGGCCGTCATCCATCAAATCATCGGTCGCCTCGACAATATTGCGCAAGGCGACCTGACCGATCCGATTCCGTTGAATCGCGTTGATGAACTGGGCAAACTCAACGATTCGGTGGTCACCATGCAGACCCACCTCAAGGCCATGATGGCTGAAATCGCCGAGGCGGCGGATCAGGTGGGCAGGAACGCGGATGTCTTGAGTGTCGAGATGGATCGGACACGCAAGGTGACCGACGTCCAATCCGGCGCTGCCAGCACCATCGTGGCGGCAGTCGAACGATTGGTTGCATCGGTTAATGAAATTGCCGATAGCGCGCAACAGGCATCGCAGGCCGTGGAGGCCTCGCACGGATTGCTCAGCGAGGCGTCGCTGCGCATGAGCGAAAGTCAGGATGCATCGCAAAACGTGGTGTCGACCGTCAGCAACGCGGGGCAAACCATGGCCGAACTATTCCAGTCCATCTCCGCCATTGACCGCGTCAGCCAGGTCATTCGGGCCATTTCCGAGCAGACCAATCTGCTCGCCCTGAATGCGGCCATTGAAGCGGCGCGTGCCGGCGAATCGGGCCGGGGTTTCGCCGTGGTGGCCGACGAGGTCAGAAAACTGGCCGAGAACGCCAGCAAGCAGACCTCGGAAATTGCGGCCAGCGTTCAGGAAATCCAGCGCGTCACGCAACTTGCCGTATCCACCATGGAAACGGCGGGGAGTCATGTCGCCAGCGCCGACACCGCTGCGGGCGCGGCGCGCGCGGGACTCAATGCCGTATCCCATCATGGGGAGAAAGTGGCGTCCATTTCCAGGCACATTGCCGAAGGAACCCGTCAGCAATCAGACGCCGGAAATGAAATCGCCAGCCAGGTGGAAGGCATCGTCGGCGGCATCGACCAGACCGCGTCCTCCATTGCCGAAGTAACCGCGAAGACCGTTCAGATGAAGGAGACTTCGTCACGGTTGCGTGAGTTGATCGCCTACTTCCGGTTTATTCGGTGATGCGGCAAAGCTAGCTGCGGTAATCGGCGTTGATCTTGACGTAATCGTAGGATAAATCGCAGGTCCACACCGTGGCCTGCGCGCCTTTGCCATCAAGCGCCCGACCGAGATCGATGCGCACGGTGATCTCGGCGGCCTGCATGATGCGTGCGCCGTCTTCTTCCCGGTAACTGGCGGCGCGACCGCCGTGTTCCGAAACCAGCACTTCTTCGTTACCGGTGCCGAGCCAGACGCGCACGCCGGTCGCGTCCAGGTCGGCAATGCCAGCGTAACCGATGGCGGCGAGAATGCGACCGAGATTCGGGTCGGAGGCGAAGAAGGCCGTCTTCACCAGCGGCGAGTGGGCGATGGCGTAAGCCACCAGACGGCATTCCGCCGCCGTGCCGCCAGCGCCGACTTTCACGGTGATGAACTTGGTGGCGCCTTCGCCGTCGCGGATGATGGCCTGCGCCAGTTCCTGCGCCACGCCGATCACCGCGTCGCGCACCGCCGGCCAGTGCGGCGACGCTTCGCTGTCGATCATGCAACCCGAGGCGCCGCTGGCGCTGATGACAAAGGAATCGTTGGTCGAGGTGTCGCCGTCGACAGTAATGCAGTTGAAGGAAACATCGGCGGCGTCCTTCGCCAGCTTTTGCAACAGGGCCGGACTGAGGCCGGCATCGGTGGCGACGAAGCCGAGCATGGTCGCCATGTTGGGCCGGATCATGCCGGCGCCCTTGCTGATGCCGGTGACAGTCATCGAAAAGTCGGCGCTGGCGACACGGCGGCTGGCGGCCTTGGCCACCGTGTCCGTGGTCATGATGGCGTGCGCCGCCGCATGCCAGTGGTCTGGCGCAAGATCGGCCCGCGCCGCCGGCAAGCCGGCGATCAGGCGCTCCACCGGCAGATGTTCGAGGATCACGCCGGTCGAAAACGGCAGCACTTGACGCGGCTCGCAAGCCAGCAGCCGCGCCACCGCAGCGCAGGTCTCGCGCGCCGCTCGCATGCCCTGCTCGCCGGTGGCGGCGTTGGCAATCCCGGTGTTGATCACCAGCGCGCGGATGCTGCTGCCGCCCGCCAGATGCTCGCGGCATAGCGTGACCGGCGCCGCGCAGCAGCGATTCTGGGTGAACACCCCGGCGGCAAGGCTGCCGGGGGCGAATTCGATCAAGCTCAGATCGCGCCGGTCCTTTTTGCGAATGCCCGCTTCCGCCGTGCCAAGACGCACGCCGGCAACCGGAAACAGGGCTTCAGGGGAAGGAGTGGCGTAATTGACGGGCATGGTCTTCCTTAATGCGGGAATGAAGCTTCCGGGGATGGGCGTGAATTTTATCCGGCAATGCCGCGAGCAGATTGAACAGTAGGCGCTTGCGCCAGACAGGCTTCAGCCAGGACAACCAACTCCGCGAACAGTTCATGCTCGACACCCGGTTCGAGCGCGACGGGCTGACCGCGCTGACCAGTGGGCGTCAGCGTCATGGCGGCGCCGCTGCCCGATACTTTCAGTTCGCCGCTGCAATGGCGGCAATAGACCAGCGAACCGTCCCGCTGATGACGGCTGACGACGACGATTGGACCGCAGGCCGGGCACTCCTGCAGCGGGATGCCCGGTTCGCTGTGGCCGACGATATGGTCAAGTTCGCCGCGTGTGCCGAGGGCGATGAAGCGGCGTCCCCATTCGCTGTGGAACTGGCTGCCGAGGTTTTCCTCGAGAATCGCCAGCGCCCTGGAAATCGGCATGCCCTTGCGGTAGGGCCGGGTCGAGGTCATGGCATCGAAGGCATCGGTAATGCCGACGATGCGCGCATCGAGCGGAATGTCGGCGCTGGCGAGACGGCGAGGATAGCCCGCGCCATCAGGTCGCTCGTGATGGGCATGGACGGCGGCGAGAGCGAGGTCCGCCAGCGGATGGTCGGCGAGCAGGCGCTGGCCGACATCGGGGTGCGTCATGATGATCGCGTACTCGTCGGCGCTCAGGCGGTCAGGCTTGTTGAGGATGGCGTCCGGTACGGCAATCTTGCCGAGATCATGGAGAAAGCCGCCGACCATGATGCGCGCCACGTCGGCGGCCGGCAAACCGGCCTCTTCCGCCAGTAGTCGCGAAAACTGCGATACCCGCCACAGATGTCCGCCGGTGTAGGGATCGCGCGCTTCGACCATTGAGGCCATGGCAAAGAGGCTTTTGAGCAGCAGTTGTACGGTATTCATGGGACATCCTGCGGAAGTTTGCGGCCATTCGTCGCCCTGATGATGCTACGTTCCCGCCATCGGCGCCGGCTTCAATGCGAATTTTACCGATAAGGGGTCGTCTTCGCATTTGCTATTGGCACGGTCCGACACGGCGCTCGTGGATTTCCGTAATGGCGCTTTAACCCGAGAGGGCTATCATTCCGCGATCCTTCCGCCTGACGGTAGCCGCGATGTGCAACGAACAGGAAACCATATGAGAGGCTGAACCATGACCCATATCATCCGTTTTCATGCAACCGGTGGACCTGAAGTGTTGCGCTGGGAAGAAGTCGGCGTTGGCGATACGGCGCCGAATGAGGCGCGGGTGCGGCATCATGCCGTCGGCCTCAATTTCATCGACATCTATCACCGCACGGGTCTGTACCCGCTGCCGCTGCCGTCCGGCATCGGGCTCGAAGCGGCGGGCGTGGTCGAGGCGGTGGGCAGTGCCGTCAATGATTTCAAGCCGGGTGATCGCGTCGCCTATGCCGGTGGCCCGCCGGGGGCTTATGCCGAATTGCGCAACATGCCCGCCGACCGCCTGGTCAAGCTGCCGGACGGCATCGACTTCCAGACCGGCGCGGCGATGATGCTGCAAGGCATGACGGCGCACTACCTGTTGCGCCGCACCTGCCGCGTCGAGGCCGGCGACACTATCCTGATCCATGCCGCCGCCGGCGGTGTCGGTTTGATCGCCTGCCAGTGGGCGAGGGCGCTGGGCGTCACGGTGATCGGCAGCGTCGGCAGCGACGAAAAGGCGGCTTTGGCGAAGGCCCATGGCTGCGACCACGCAATCATCTACACGCGCGAAAACTTTGTCGAACGGGTCAAGGAAATCACCGGCGGTCGCGGCGTGCGTGTGGTGTATGACTCGATCGGCAAGGACAGCTTCGAAGGCTCGCTCGATTGTCTGCAACCGCTGGGGATGATGGTCAGCTTCGGCAATTCCTCCGGACCGGTGCCGCCGTTCGACACGGCGGGGCTGGCCAGGCGCGGCTCGCTGTTTCTCACCCGGCCCTCGCTGTTCACCTACACGGCGCAGCGCAGCGATCTGCTGGCCGCCGCCGCCGATCTGTTCGCTGTCGTCGCGTCGGGCAAGGTGAAGATCGAAGTCAACCAGACCTACGCCCTGAAGGACGCCGCGCGGGCGCAGATTGCGTTGGTGCAACGCAAGACCACGGGTTCGACGGTGCTGTTACCATAGCCGCATGGAATCTTTTCTGATCGCCAACCCAAAGGGGGGCGTTGGCAAGACGACGCTGGCGACCAATCTGGCGGGCTTCTTTGCCCAGCAGGGAAAGCGCGTCATGCTCGGCGATATCGACCGTCAGCAGTCCTCGCGCGAATGGCTCAAGCTGCGCTCGCCGGCGCAGCCGCACATTGCGACCTGGGACATCGAGCCCGATCATCCGGCGCGGCCACCGAAAGATACGACCCACGTCGTGCTCGATACTCCGGCCGGCTTGCACGGCAAGAAGTTGGCGCAGGTGCTGAAACTGGTCAGGCGCGTGATCGTGCCCTTGCAGCCCTCGATTTTCGACATCCTCGCCACGCGCCAGTTTCTCGACCGGCTGTTCGATGAGAAGGAAATCCGCAAGCACGAAGCCTTCGTCGCCATCGTCGCCATGCGGGTGGATGCGCGTACCCGCGCGGCGGCGGAACTCGAACGCTTCCTCGACGGCACCGGCCTGCCGGTGGTGGCTCACCTGCGCGATACCCAGAACTACGTGCAGGCCGCCGCACACGGCATGAGCATCTTTGAACTGCCACCCAGCCGCGCGGAAAAGGACATCGAGCAATGGCTGCCGTTGCTGGACTGGGTGCAACAGGCGGTTTGACCTTCTCCAGCCTGGGCCGCGACGTGATCGGCGGCAAAGTGGGCCAGCACGCGTTTCTTCAGTTTCCACTGATAAAACGGTATCCTGCGCGAATAATCCACGAAAAGTAGTGACGACTCGCGGTGGACAGGATTTTTCAGTTGGTTTCGAGGACTATTCCCATCACTGCCAGCGTCGGTTACGCCTAAACAGATAAATATGTTTCAGATCATGTCAGGGGGGGAATGGCTTGCGGTTCTTCTCGCCCCAATGGTTTCCTCGGGCTTGACCAGGACATTGATGTCTCGGGCACCGCGCTGGGGTTTGATGGATCATCCGGGCCAGCGCAAAGTGCACGATCAGCCAACGCCGTTGGCGGGTGGCTTGGCGATTCTGTTAACCCTGCTGCCGCTGCAAGCCCTGGTCGGCCATGTTCCTTTTGGAAGCTGGACCCTGCTCGTTGCGTTGCTGCTGGTGACAGCGATCGGTGTCGCGGACGATGCGCATGCCTTGAGCCATCGCATCAAGTTCGGGGCGCAAGCGCTTGGCGCCATCGTGATTGTTTCCGGCACGGCGGTCTGGGTCACGCACTTTGGCGACGTGGTTGGGCTGGGCCCCGTGGAGCTTGGCAAGTGGTCGCTGATGGTTACGGTGATTTCCTTCGTCGGGGTCATCAATGCCATCAACATGATCGATGGCCTTGATGGTCTTTCCGGCTGCGTTTCCCTGATGCCCGTTGTACTGATGGCGTATCTCGCGATGGCGGCGGGGTCGCCGGACCTGGTATTTGAGTTGTTGCTGTTCGCCGGAGCGATTCTCGGCTTTCTGTCGCTCAACCTGAGGCTGCCCGGGCGCTCCAGGGCGCTGGTTTTCCTCGGGGATACCGGCGGCATGGTGATAGGCATGCTGCTGGCGTGGTACTCGGTCAAACTTGCCGGCTCGCCAACGTCGCCAATTCACCCGATTACGGCGGTATGGATTCTGGCGGTGCCTCTGCTCGACATGGGCAGCGTGCTGCTGCTGCGCATCCATCAACGAAAGAGTCCTTTCCATGCGGATCAGCAGCACATGCACCACGTTTTGCTACAGGCGGGATACACGGTTAATCAGGTGGTCGCGATCATGTCCGGATTTTCATTCTTGTGCGGTGCGCTCGGCATAGCGGCCGAACGCAGTGGCGTGCCTGAAGCCGCCATGTTCGTGGTCTTTCTTGGCCTTTGGGGCGCTTATGTCGTTGGTCTGAAGAATCCGGCGGGGTTGCAGGCCATCGTCAGGCGCCTGATCACTCCGTTATCTTCCCGATCCGGGTCCGACATCGCATGAAGGCGATCTGGACTCTACTCGGCATTCTGCCGATTTTCTGGACATCAGTTCCGGCGCACGCGGCTACCCCTGCAAGGCTCACTGCTCATTCCGGTGCGCCGACCAAGATTTCGGCAAATGCCAAAGCGAAAGCCAAGGCCAGGGTCAAGGCCAAAGCGAGAGCGACCAAGCCCAGCCGCCCGGCAATTTTCGCACCCGGATACCGACCGGATCCCGTGGATGAAAAAAGTCTGGATACAGATGTGGCCGCCGCGCGTCGAATCGTGACCGTCAAATCCAACGATGTCGAGGCGCGGGAGCGACTGGCTCGCGCTTCCGTGGTTCTCATCGACTGGTTGCTGCGGGCCGAGGCGGTTGGTGATCGCGACAAAGTCCAGCGCTTCACGCAAAAACTCAAACAGGATCTGCATGACACGGGCTGGCGTGTGCAGAACATGTCGCAACGAGGGGATTTGCTGGCCAGGCAGGCGACCGGCTTTCTTCTCGGGCGCGGCGTGCTGCTGAAACAGAATCAGGAAAAGTCATGCACCGAGTTCATCGCCGCCGCAGACAAGCTTGCGCCTGCCGGCTGGCATGCTGCGCAGTGCCTGATCGAGGCTTCGCCCGAGAAGGCATGGGTGCAGATGAAGCGCGCGGCCGAGCGGGGACATGCGGCCGCCCAGGAATGGATGGGGCGTCGGTGTCTCGGGGAATTTGGCGGCAAGGAAAAGGACTTCGCTTGTGCCAGAGCCTATTTGACGCAATCCGCAAGCCTGGGCCGGTCGCAAGCGCAAACGCTATTGGCGTTTTTGCTGATCACCGGTCAGGGAGGGCAGGTGGATGTGGCCAGAGCCATCAGCCTGTACAAATTGGCGGCCGAACAGGGCGACGTCAACGCGCAGAACAATCTGGGCGAGATCCACGAAATGGGGCGCGGCGTTACCAAAAACCTCGACGAGGCCATAGGCTGGTACGAACGTGCCGCAGCGGGGGGACTCGGTTCGGCCCAGTTCAACGCGGGCAGGCTGTGGGCCGTCGGCGTCGGCCTGAAGGCGGATCCCGTGAAAGCTCGCGCGCTTCTTCAGCAAGCCGACAGAAACGGCGTTCCGCAAGCCAGGCAGGTGCTTGACTGGCTTGATCAACAGGCTACGTCCAAGTCTGGCGATGCTCCGGGACTCAAGCCGGCGAGCACACTGGGCGGCGATACCGCCAAGGAGTGAGAGGCGTAGAATGCCGCCTCTTGTTCAGAAGGTGGTTTCATGCTCCGACTGTTTCTCGCGCTGGTTTTCCCCATCATCGCTTCGGCGGGCGCCGCTTGGGCTGGCGACGAGAACGGATGGGGTCGGCAGAGCTTTATCTACCCGCCTGCCGTGCTGGAAGAACTCGGACCAGAACTCAAACCGGAAGTGCATCCTGGCCCGCTCGTGGATACCAGCCGCTGGTACCTGCTCGATATCGGCGAAGCCGAGTTCTCGGGCAAGCCGCCCGCTTTAGTCCGCGACGTATGGGACCGGATCCGCAACGGATTCGCCTTGCCGCCTCTCAGAGGCCCCCTGGTCGCCGAGCGCGAACTCTGGTACGGACAGCGCAAAGACCTCGTTGCAGCGATCAGCGTGAAAGCGCGGCGCTATCTCTTTCACATCGTCGAAGCAGTGGAAAAGCGCGGCCTGCCGATGGAGCTGGCTCTGCTGCCTATCGTTGAAAGCGGGTTCGAGCCAGGAGCGCTATCGACTGCCCAGGCTGCGGGCTTATGGCAGTTCATTCCCGGCACGGCCCAGCGCTATCGCCTGAAACTTAACGATCATTACGATGCCCGACGCGATATTGTCGCTTCAACCGGGGCCGCGCTGGATTATCTTGAGTTTCTCCATGGCATATTCAAGGACTGGCAGCTTGCGCTTGCCGCCTACAACTGGGGCGAGGAGGCTGTATTGCGGGCAGTCGAGCGCAACCGGGCGAAAGGACTTTCTGTCGATTACGAAAGTCTGGGCTTGCCCGAGGAAACGCGGTACTACCTGCCGAAACTCATGGCCATCAGGAATATTGTGCTGAGTCCGGAATTGCATGGAATGGAGCTGGCCGACATCCCGAATGCTCCCTATTTCGCCGAGATCGATGTTCACGTGCCCCTGGATATCCAGTCGGTCGCGCGACTGTCCGGCTTGCCAGTTGCAGAAGTATTGGCATTGAATCCGTCTCACAAGACTGCGCTGATCTCGGGCAAAGGCAAGCCGGCTGTCCTGCTTCCAACCGACAGGATCGAGACCTTTGCCCGGAACGTGGCCAAGCACCCCTTGCCCGCCAGGGGGAAAAGCAGGCTGGCCGAACGCAAGGGCGTCCGGAAGTCCGTTGCCAGCCTGAAGTCGCCCGAGGAAACGCCCTTATGAAAGGGAACTGCGGACCAGTTGCTGGTTGTTTGCTGGCAATCCCTGTTCTTCTTGGACTGGCCGCAATACCGGCCGCTGCGGTTGAACCGGTGCCCGTTGTTCTGACCAATGAGCAGAACGAGGACCGGGCCAACTTCATTAGTCAGGTGAAAAAGGCTCGGCAGGGCGATATCGAAGCGCAATGGCTCGTCGGATCGACCTACGCGAAACTGGACGCCCCGGTGCGGGCGTTACCCATGCTGATCTCTGCTGCTGAAGCAGGATACCCGCGAGCGGCAACGCTATTGGGACGGCTGCACGAGGATGGTCGGGGAACGGCGAAAAGCATCGACGAGGCCAAGCACTGGTATCGCCTTGCCGCCGAGCGGGGCGAAGCTGACGCGATGGCGGCGCTTGGTCGCTTGTTGCTACGGGAAAAGAAGCCGGAGGCGCGCGAAGCCGCGCGGACGCTGTTCCAGAAAGCCGCTGAATTGGAAAACCCCGACGGCCAGTACTATCTAGGCTGGATGCTGACAGAGCATGCGGGCAAGTTGCGCGACGACGAGCAAGCCTATGGCTGGTTCATCAAGGCCGCTCGCCAGGAACATGTCGGCGCGCAGTTGGCGGTAGCGACGCATCTTCTGGCGGGACGGGGTGTGACCAAGGACAGGGAAGAGGCCGGCGAATGGCTGGTCCGCGCCGCAGAAACACAGGATCCCGTCGCTCACTATCTGTTGGGGCGCTGGCGGGAAGGCGACGGGGAAGCTGATCGCGACCGAGTCCGAAGCTCGTTTCGAGTCGCGGCTGTGGCGGGACACCGCGAGGCCCGGTTTGCGCTGGCTGCCTTGTTGGCAAAGTCCGCCGTGGAGGCCGACAAGAAAGAAGCCGTCGAATGGTTCGCCAAGGCCCATGAAGCGGGTCACAGGGCGGCTGCGAACCGTCTTGGGGAGATGTATCGGGATGGCTCGGGAGTCTTGCAACAGCCCGACAAGGCGCGAAACCTGTTTCAGCGGGCGGCCGACCAAGGAAATGTAGATGCCATGTATAATCTGGCCCGGATGCAGAATGACGGTTTGGGTGGTCCGCGCGATACGGGCCGGGCTCTACTCTGGTATGCTCGCGCTGCGGATGAAGGGCACGAGCAGGCTGTAGAGGTGGTTGGTAGCCTGTTGAACAGTTCGGTAAAGACATCCGCGCTGGGCTTGAAGGGGTTTTGGCAATAGCGGAGTTCGACTGTGGTGACTGTGGTTATTGAGCAACACTAACCTGTTCGGCATGCGCCCGCCACGTGACAGCAGCGCCGTTTCGTGTATTCTGGCACCAGCATGTCTGAATCTTAAGGAAGAAGATGATGAAATTTATTCAACTGTTTGTTGTATCGGCGATATGCATCGCTGCCTCGTCTGCGAATGCGGCCTTTGTGACAGGGATGAATCCCGCCCAGATTCGCGCGGAGATAGTTGCTCAGCAAGCGGCTGGCGGCGATGTTGCGTCGGTTGTGGCGAGCGCTGCGGCGGCAGGCGTCAATATGAGTTCCCTGGTTGCCGTACTGGTTACGGTGCCGGGCGTCAATGCTGCTGCGGCAGTTAGCGCCGCAGTGCGGGCATCGCCGGCAGCAGCGGCGGCCATCGCAGCGGCGGCCGCAACGGCGGCTCCGGCAGCGGCGGCGGCCATCGCAGCGGCGGCCGCAACGGCGGCTCCGGCAGCGGCAGCGGCCATCGCAGCGGCGGTGGTGACGGCGGTACCGGAATTCGCGGCGGCCATCCAGGCATCGGTCATTGCCGCGGTTCCGGCCTCGGCAACTGCTGTAATTGCTGCCGTAGCAACTGCGGTTGAGGCGGCTTCCAGCCCGGTTCTTACCTCCGCGCCGCCGCCGCCAGCGTCGACGCAGACAGCTAACAGCCCAAGTTAAGCGGACAGACCTTTTCTCAGTTATCGGGATAACGAATAATGAAAAACAACATGCGATTTAGCACCAACCTGATAAGCGTTGCAGTTGCATCGCTCCTTTCCTTGCCGGTAATCGCGCAGGAGGCAGACAAGCCGGCGGCAGGCAAGCCGGCGGGGGTTCCCTGGGGGGCGGTAATGGTCTATCCAGAGGCGGATGTGACCTTCAAGTCGAACGACAACATCTATTCCCAGCCAACCACGAAGAAGAGCGGAAATATCACGGTATTGGCGCCCAAGGTGAAACTGGAAGCCAAGACGGGGCCGCATACCTTTGATGCGACCTATCGTGTCGAGCATGGACGTTACAGCGGTTCTTCTTCGGACAACTACACAGACCACGGCCTTACCGCCAATGCGGCGTGGGTTTTTTCCGGGCGTGCCGGTTTGAAGCTCTCGGCTGGTTATTTGCAGGGCCATGATGATCTGGGCAGCATTCCCGGAGTCGCGACGCATGCCAATCCGGATAAGTGGCATCAGTCGTCGTTCAGCGGTGTTGCCGGATTTGGCGCCGAGGGCGCCAAGGGCCGGATTGAGCTGGATGGCGGGCTGACGTCCAAGCGCTACGACAATTTCAAGACCACTGTTGCGGGTCTGCCTGACAACACGAAACGCGATCACGACGACAGCAAGGTGGGCGCGACGTTCTATTGGCGCATAGCTCCTAAAACCCAGTTGCTGTTCCAAGCTACCCAAACAAAGTTTGACTATCAGCAAGCTTCTGCTCCTGCTGTTGCAGGAGCGCAACTGGATAGTACAGATCGCAATTATGCGGTTGGCGTGAATTGGGAAGCCGCTGCCAAGACCACGGGTATATTCAAAATCGGTAGCGTAAAAAAGGATTTCTCGGACTCAAGCCTGCGTGATTTCTCGGGTTCGAGCTGGGATGGCACCGTGAAGTGGAGTCCGCTGACGTATTCCACCTTTGATTTCAATACGGGCAGGACCACCGGCGAGTCGACCATCGGCAATGCCTCGCTGGATACCAAGTACGGCGTTACCTGGAACCATGCTTGGAACAGCCGGCTCTCGAGTGTTGTTGCCTACAGCAATACGAAGAACGCTTATCAGTCGGACACGGGTATTCAGCAAACCGACAAGACCAACGTGCTTGGTCTGAAACTGAATTACCAGTGGATACGTACTGTCAAGTTGGGCGTGGGCTACGACCGCACCGACAAGACCTCCGATGTTGCAACGTCGGAATACAAGCGCAACATTTACAGCATCTTCCTCAACGCCGCAATCTGACGCCAGCGCGCTAGTCGTTCTGTAAGTCATTTGATAGAATCAGAGGGGGGATATTCCCCCCTCTATTTTTTTGTTCCCGATATTTCCTTGAGAGGCAAATTTTCAATGGGCGGACTATGCAAATACCTGCTCTTCGCGGGTTTTTGGGCCATGTCGTTCGCATCTTCCGCGCAGGGACCGGCGGTGGTCGATGGCCATCTTTCGACCTATCGATTGGGCTCCGGAGATGTGGTCAGTATTCGCGTCCTCGGCGAAGATGATCTGAAACGAGAAAAAATCAGGCTCAGCGACGCTGGAACCATCTCGTTTCCGATCCTCGGCGAGATCCGGGTGCTGGGCAAGCGCGTCGCCGAACTGGAAGCGCTGATCGCCAACGGCCTGCGCGGCAAATATCTGCTCAATCCCGTGGTGTCGGTCACCATTGAAGAGTATCGCCCGTTCTTCGTGAATGGGCAGGTCGAAAAGTCCGGCGCTTACCCCTATCAACCGGGCTTGACCATCCGCAAGGCCGTGTCTCTCGCCGGTGGGTTCAAAGAGCGCGCCTCGAAGGAAAAAATCTTCGTGATCCGTGAAGACGACAAGACACAGACGGCCGTCAAAGTCGATCAATCCGCCCTTGTGAGACCGGGAGACATCATTACCGTTGAAGAGAGCTTTTTCTGACCATGAACCATTCTGCCGCTCCAGTTCTACCTGTTGCTTCTCCCGTGCAAGCGGTTTATGTACCAGTTGATCGGCCCGAGCGGGATGCTGACCGTCTTGCCGAGCAACTGCGCTTTTGGCGGCGGAGCATTTCGAAGCACAAATGGAGCGCGTTGGGCCTTGCGGCCACAATCGCATTGCTGACGACGCTGATTGTTTACGTAATCCAGCCTACCTACCGGTCGACCGCGACGCTGATGCTGGAATCGAACAAAAGCAAGGTGGTCGGCATCGAAGAAGTTTACAGTTCGATGAGCAGCGGTCGCGAGTACTATCAGACGCAGGCCGAGATACTCAAGATGGAAGATCTGGCCCGCCGTGTTGTGACCAAGATGAAGCTGGTAGACCACCCGGCGCTCGACCCGCGACAGCAACAGGACAGTGGCCTCTCGCTGAAGAAGCTGTTACCGGTTTCGTGGGTTGGTGAAGACGACGCCGACAAGTTTTCTCCGGCGAACCTGCAAGCGGCTGTCATCGGTCGGTTCAAGAGCGGATTGACGGTCGAACTGGCTCGCAACAGCCAGTTGATCAAGATCAGTTACGAAAGTCCGGACAAGGAGTTCGCCGCGAATGCCGCAAACTGGATCGCGGATGGCTTCATCGAAGCGGATATGGATGCCCGTTTGGCAATGACGCAGAAGGCCGGTTCCTGGCTGACCGAGCGCCTGACCGGATTGCGCAAGAAGCTGGAAGAGTCGGAACGTGCGCTGCAGCAGTTTCGCGAACGCGAACGGATTATCGACGCCAAGGGTGTAGCCCAGAGCGGAGCGTCAAAACAACTGGAGCAGCTCTCCGGTGGATTGGTTTCAGCACGACAAAAGAAGGCCGAGGCCGAAGCGGCATACTTGCAGGTTCAAAGTGCGCAGAAATCACATCTCGACATCGAGTCGATTCCGGCGATTCAGAAGAGTCCCATCTATCTTCAACTCAAGGGGGTCGAATCGGGCGCAGAAAGCCGGTTGGCGGACGCGGCAAAGAAGTACGGCCCGGATCATCCCAAGCGCCAGACAGCGGATGCCGAGTATCGGGCGGCTCGCGAGAACACCAAGCGGCAGATCGACACGATCATTACCAGCATTACCAAGGAATACGAACTCGCCCGTGCCCAGGAAAATTCCGTGGAACGTGCCTTGGCGCAAAGCAAGGGCGACATTCTCGGCATGAATCGCAAGGAGTATGAACTTGGCGTTCTTGAGCGCGAAGTGGCGTCGAACAAGAGCCTCTACGAGATGTTCACCACGCGGATGAAGGAAACCAACGTTGCCGGCGACCTGCAGTCTCCAATTGCTCGCGTGGTCGATCCCGCCGTGGTTAGCGGCGACGCCTACAGCCCGAAAAAGTTCACGATTATCCGCAACGCCGCCGTCGTCGGTCTGATCCTTGGCATCATGCTGGCATTGCTGCTCGAATACCTGGACAACACCATCAAGACCGCCGAGGACGTCGACACGAAACTGCGCCAGTCGCTGCTCGGCCAGTTGCCTCGTATCAAGGGCAAGATCGAAGTCGGCGACTTGCAGATCGCTTTTATCAAGGACAAGGATCCCGGGTTTTCCGAGGAAATACGCTCGATTCGAACTGGCGTGATGCTGTCCTCGATCGATGCACCTCACAAGGTGCTGCTCGTGACATCCTCGATTCCAGGCGAAGGAAAGACCTCGGTGGCCACCAATATGGCGCTCGCGCTGGGGCAGGTACGCAAGGTTTGTCTCATCGACGCCGACATGCGCCGTCCCACGGTAGCGAAAGTTCTCGGCGTTGCTTCGACCAGCAAGGGTCTCTCCAATCTGGTTTCGGGTTCCGATCCGACGTCGGAATGCCTGCACTTCAACAAGGAACTGGGTATTCACATCATTCCCAGCGGGGTGGTTCCGCCGAACCCGTTGGAGTTGCTTTCCTCGGTACGCTTTGCCGAGGCCATGAAGTGGCTGGAGGACAGCTTCGATGTCGTGATCATCGACAGCCCGCCGATTCAGTTGGTGAGCGATCCGCTGATCTTGTCGCAGTTCGCCCATTCGGTGGTCTATGTGGTCAAGGCGGATTCCACGCCCTATCAGGTGGTGCTTGGCGGCCTCGAACGACTGCGGGAAGCAAAAGCCCACATTCTTGGCATCGTCATTAATCAGATAGACCGGGAACGAGCGGATCGCTACTACGGGTACGGAAAATACAGCGCCTACGGTTATGGCAAGGGACGTGGCTACAGCAGCGGGTATTCTTCCAAGCGGGCGTGATCGACCTTCATTGCCATCTGCTTCCAGGGATCGATGATGGGCCCGAAGACCTGGCTTCGGCATTGCGCCTTGCCCGTCATGCTGTCTCTGCCGGGATCCGCATTTCGGTTGTAACGCCCCATATGCATTTCGGGCGTTATGACAACCGTGCCGCCACTATTCGCGATGCGGCCCAAATGTTTCAGCAAGTCCTCGATGCAGAGAACATCCCGCTGCGGATCATGTCGGCGGCCGAGGTTCGGCTGGATCACGAGATACTGTCCTGGGTTGCGGAGGAACACATCCCCTATATCGGACACTGGCAGGGGGAGCGCGTCATGTTGCTGGAATTTCCGCATAGCCATATCCCCGTTGGGGCGGACAAGCTTGTCGAATGGCTGCGGAAACAACAGATCCGGCCAATGATTGCCCACCCCGAACGCAACAAAGATGTTCTGCGCAGCATCGACAAGCTGACGCCGTTTGTCCGGATGGGGTGCCTGCTGCAAGTGACGGCAGGCGCCGTTGCCGGCGCGTTCGGCGAATACGCTCGCGCCTGCGCAGCCGACTTGCTGGCAAGGGGCTGGGTCACGGTGCTGGCGTCCGATGCCCACAACATGGAAGCCCGACCACCGGAACTCGAACCGGGAAGAGCTGCGGCGGCCTTGATCGTTGGCGAGGAAGAATCCTGGAAACTGGTCCGCGCCCGACCCGCCGAGATCATTGGCGTGTCCCCGGCAGGACACACGCAATGAATCGTTCATCCTCGGTGCGTGGTTTCTTCGTTATGTTGCTGCTGGCGAGCCTGCTGGCCGTAGCCTATCGGGCGGGCGAACGCGGCTTGGCCGATGTGGTGGCGCAGGAACCCAGATACGCAATCGATCGCTGGCGTGCCGGAAAGCTGGCGCCAGACATGATCAAGCTCAACACCATGCAGGCCGAACTGCACAAGGCGCGCAACCTTGATCCTGGAAACCCGAATTTACTTGAGGATATGGGCCGCTTTCATGCCGCACGGGTGGAGCGCGGTCAGGCGTATGACACCGAGGTGCGCGTCACGCGGCAGCAAGCGCTGGCCTGGTTCAGGCAGGCGCTGGAACTGCGCCCGACTTCGGGCTACGCCTGGGTCAATGTGGCCTTGATGAAGTTTCGCCTGGGCGAAGTTGACCAGGAATTCTCCAAATCGCTGCAACAGACCCTGCACCGCAGTCCGTGGGAGCCGCGGGTGCAACTCATCGCCATCGAGCTTGGGCTTGCAAGCTGGCAGGCGCTGTCGGATTCGACCCGCCAGACGCTGCGGGCGGCCATACGTTCTCAAGGTCAATGGAAGCTGGTCAATCAGAAGCCGATGCTGGTGTCGCTGTTCAAGCGCTATAAGCGGTCGGATCTCGACTGTCTCCTGGAGGCCGAGCCAAAAGCGTGCGGAGCCTCCTGAAACCGCGCTTTGTCCTGGGAAAATTGAGCCGAATCTTCCTGTAGTTCCTGTAGTTCGGCTTCCTGTAGTTCGGCTTGCCAAGCTGCGCTCAATGAGCGAGAATCAATGCCGCTGATCATACTTGGGGCGAATAACATGACAAAGCGTATTCTAGGATTGCTGCTGTTGTTGATATCCAGCGCGGCACTGGCTGTTCCGGCGGCCTACGTACACCAACTTCAGGGCGACGCACGAGCCTCGGCGAAAGGTCAGTCACGGGCACTGCAAGTCGGATCGACCCTCGAATCAGGCGATGAAGTTTCCGTCGGCAAGGGTTCCGCCACACTGAAATTCGAGGATGGCCAGATCGTGGCGTTGCAGGAGAATGCCCGCTTCACCATCGTCAAATACGAATACAACAAGGCTCGTGTCGCCGACAGCAACGTGGTTCTTTCACTGCTGACCGGCGGCATGCGATACCTTACCGGCGTGATCGGCGGCACTCGTCGCGATGCCATCCGGCTACAAGCGGGTACCGCAACCATCGGCATTCGCGGCACCGACGTCATCATGCTGGTTGACGCTGCGGGACAGGTACTCGCCACGGTTCAGGACGGCGTTGTCAGCTTCACCAATCAGGGCGTGACGGCGGCCCTGAACGCGGGCCAGGGTTCCACTGCCGCGCCCAGCCAGCCACCCGCAACCGCCAGACCGGTGAGCCAACTGCCGGCTGGTGCAGTGAGATCCATTGCCGGCTTGGGACAAAGAACCCTTCCCGCCAACAACCCGGTGAGCGTTCAGGCTTCTGCGGATTTGGTCAAGTCAGTGGCGGATGCGACTGACAAGGCCCAGAAGGCCGCGGCAGCCGAGAAGAAGGCAGCCGAAGCGAAAACCGTTGCCGAGAAAGCCTCGGCAGCGGCTGCTCTGGCCGCCGCGAAGGCCGCCGCCGCCGCCGCCGCCGCTGACGCTGCGCAGAAGGCGACTGCTGAAGCCGCAGCAGCCCAGCAGGCGAAACAGATAGCCGTGCAGGGGGGCGCCCCCGCCAGCGCCGGTACTGCACCGCCAACGCTAGGCCTGGGCGTTGGCTTGACGCCCGCGCCTATGACTTCTGATCCGGCAACGGTAGTTGGCGCATCGACGACGACCACGACCACGACCACGACGGAAGATACAGATACGTCGCCGGTTCTGCTGTCGCCAACTACGACCACGACCACCATCAGCCCGAATAGCCCAAATTAGGCGAGTCCCTCCTGCTAGTCGTAAAAGCGTACAGGGCGGTTTTGTAGCAATAAAATCGGGGCTGCGGCCCCGATTTTATTTGACCTCGTTATCCCGAATAAATTTTCTCCGGTTCCATGAACCTAATTTTCTACGGCTTGCTGGGACTGGTGGCATGGGCGCCCTTGCCACTTGGCAGCAATCGCCCCTGGGCCTGGACGATATTGGTGATCGGAGCCTGCCTGCTCGCAATCGCATGGCTCGTCGGCTATCTGCTGGGACGCTTGACGCTGACCGACGCCTTCCGCCGTGCGCGCTGGGCGCTGGGAGTCGGGGCGCTCTGGTTGCTGTATGTCGGACTTCAAATCGTCCCGCTGCCAGCCGAATGGGTCCAGATCCTGTCGCCGCACGCCTATGAAGCCCACGCCGTTGCGGCAGACGCCCTGGGGCAGCCCGTTGCCGCCGCGCTTACCCTTAGCGTTGACCCGCACGCAACGCGCGATTTCTGGTTCAGGACATTGGCCTACGGATGCATGTTTTGCCTGACGCTATTGCTGGTCGACACGCGTCAGCGGCTCGAGTTGCTGCTCAAGACACTGGTGATTTCCGGCACGGTGCAGGCGCTGTATGCCAGCGTGATGGTGCTGTCCGGCCTTGAGTACGGCTTCTTCGTCAAAAAATTCGTCAACCAGGGTGTCGCCACCGGAACCTTCGTCAACCGCAATCACTTCGCCGGCTATCTTAATCTATGCCTGGCGGTCGGCATCGGCCTCATGATCTCCAAACTCGGTGGCGAGGCTATTCACAACTGGCGGCAGCGGATACGCTCCATCGCCCGTTTGCTCCTTGGCGAAAAGACCCGCCTCCGCATTTACCTGATCGTGATGGTCATCGGGCTGGTGCTGACGCGATCGCGCATGGGCAACACGGCGTTCTTCGCCAGCACGTTGATTGTCGGCATGATCGGCTTGCTGCTGATGCGCAACGCTCCGCGCTCCACGATCTTCTTTCTGGCGAGCCTCATCGCGCTCGACATTCTGATCGTCGGCACCTGGTTCGGGGTCGACCAGGTAGCCAGAAACATCCAGCAAACCCGCATAACGGCGGATGTCGATAACCCGCTGCCAACCGAGGACCGGGACGAGGTCGATCATCTGTCGCTGAACTACGCCCGGGATTATCTGCTTACCGGATCGGGCGGCGGGAGTTTTTACGTGACGTTTCCCACCTACAGCAATCGCGGCATCGTCGGTTTCTTCGACCATGCGCACAACGACTATTTGCAGCTATTGACGGAAACCGGGGTGATCGGCCTCTCGTTGTGCGTCCTGATTGTGGTGTTGGCCGCGGCGCAAGCGCTGCTTGCCCTGCGCCGCCGCAACGATCCCCTGATGCGCGGGACGGCTTTTGGCGTCACGCTCGCCATTTGCTGGCTGGCAATCCACAGCACGGTGGATTTCAACATGCAGATACCGGCCAACGCGCTGACCATGACCGTCATTCTGGCCTTGGCCTGGGTGGCGGCGTCGCTGCGGGGCGGTCGTCGGGCAAGCGGCATGAGGACGCACCGCAAGCATCCGAACCGCCGCGCCCCCGCCGGCAATGAGGCATGGCCTTCACCGTCATTGCAAAGACTGCCATTGAGGTGACGTTAGACGCATGGCCGGAACCGTTGCCGCCGCTACGTCAGCAGCGTCATCCCCGCCTTGGCGGCGGCTTTGTCGAACGTCATCACTACTGAGCATCCTGCCGCCGCTGCCATACGCTCAACCAGGCAATCTGCGAAATCCGCCTTACTGGATTCAAAGAGACGAAGAGCCTTCCAGGCGGTCTCGGCATCCTGAACGACCAGTTGCCGGATGCCGAGAATTCGGCGCACCATCTCCGCCGCCTCGACTCGGGAGGCATCGTAGCAACTTTCACCGACCCAGACGAGTTCGACCAGCACCACGAGGCTGATAAACCCCGGATTTGCCGCACTGCATTCATCCTCGATGAGACGGCTTGCTCGTTTCGACTGGGCTGGATCGTCCTGAGCAAGGTAACGAACCAAGACATTGGTATCGATGCCGATCACCGGCCATGGCCTCTCGCCGCACGTTGGCGGATTACCGCATTCATGTCGGTTACGCTTACCGCCTTACCCGGCTTGCGCAGCAAACCCTTGAGGGAGCGCACGTCATCAATCGCCGGCTTGATCGCAAACGCGCCGGCTTCAATTTCGACAAACTCGATACGATCTCCGGTACCCAGCCCCATCCGTTGCCTCACTTCGGCAGGTATGGTGACCTGCCCCTTGCTGGTCATGGTGGCGGTTGTCATGGCGAGAGTCCTTGGTATTGGCAGTATACCTTACTATACAGTAAGGAATGCCGGGAATCAAACGCTGACAGAGCCGGACCCGTTTGATTGGTAAAAACAAAGTAACATTACGTGACAAAAACATAGTAAATCACACGTTGTGAAACCCAACCAGAAACTTGCCGATGCCCTGAAGTCTCTCAAGCGCTTGCAGGACAAGCATCGGGGAGTGATCGACTCGGGCGACCTGAAGGAAGCCCAGCGCGTCCTCTTGGTCGAGGAAGGTTTCCTGCATCCCGTGATGAAGGGATGGTACGTCTGCGCCAACCCCCGAGACCGCGAAGGGGGTTCGACTGCCTGGTACGCGAGTTTCTGGTCCTTTCTCGCTGGCTATCTGGGAAAGCGATTCGGCAAGCAGTATTGCCTGAATGTCGAGGCGTCGCTCCTGCTGCATACTCGCAGCACGGTGATTCCGCGGCAGGTTACGGTGATCGCAAGGGCAGGGGGCACGTCGGTGCTCAATTTGCCTCATGGCACGTCCCTGCTGATTTACCCCGATGAAAAGGCAATACCGAAGAAGCGCGAAGACATCGACGGCCTGCAAGTGTTTTCTCTTCCAGAAGCTTTGTGCAAGCTGGGGCCGCAGGCCTTCCGAACCTTGTCCCGCGAAGCCGAGATTGCCGTGGGACTGGTGCGTGATCCGGGTGACTTGTTGACCGTCCTGCTCGCCACGGAAGGCATGCCGTCCGCTGCCGGTCGGCTGGCCGGCGCATTGCGCTTCACGGGGCGCGCGGACGAGGCGGACCGCATCCTGGTCACGATGCGGCAGGCGAAATACGATGTCCGCGAAAGCAATCCGTTTGAAATTGTTGCTCCACGGTTGGGGACTACCCGAGAACGTTCGCCCTATGTCATGCGTCTCCAATCCATGTGGGCGGGGTGGCGTGACGATGTCTTGTCTATCTTTCCAGCGGCACCCGGACTACCGCGTTCCGCCAAGGACTATCTACGGAATGTCGCTGATCGCTATCGCGCGGATGCGTACAACTCGCTCTCAATCGAGGGCTATCAAGTCAATGACGCCCTGATCGAACGGGTTGCGAAATCCGGCTGGAATCCTGATGGCAACGCCGAAGACGAACGGAACCGCGATGCGCTGGCCGCTCGCGGGTATTTCCAGGCCTTCGAGGCTGTGAAGGCCAGTCTCAAGCAGATACTCGCCGGCAAGAACTCCGGGCAAGTGGTTCGTGTCGACCATCATCGTTGGTATGGCGAACTCTTTGCTCCGGCCGTGACGCTGGGCATCCTGAAACCCCACCAACTCGCCGGCTATCGTGGCGGACCCGTCTATATCCGGAACTCGATGCATACGCCGTTGCCGAAAGAGGCGCTGGTCGATGCCATGCAGGCACTGTTTGATCTACTGTCCCAAGAGCCCGAGCCAGCAGTCCGCGCCGTACTGGGACATCATCTGTTCGTGTTCATCCATCCCTACTTTGACGGCAACGGGCGCATTGGCCGCTTCCTACTGAATGCGATGCTGGCATCTGGGGGATATCCCTGGACCGTGGTGCGGGTGAAACGGCGCGACACATATATGGACGCTTTGGAGAGCGCCAGTGTCGAAGGCGACATCAAACCCTTTGCCCGGTTTCTCGTCGAGGAAATGCAGGAGCCGAAAGACGCTGCATCCGCCCGATGAGTCGGCCCTGCAAAATTCATCTGACGCCGCCAGCCGCAAAATCACGAAGCCGGCAAGATGCCGGCGCTCCCCCTGCGTCAGAATAGTTGTCGTCTCGATATGAAGAGTTGGCGCTGGCGACACGGTGACTAATGGCCCGCCACGCACTGTTCGCGCTGCTGTTGCCAGCGCCATGCATCCGCACACATCTGTTCCAGCCCCCTTTTCGCCCTCCAGCCCAGCAGTTCCTGAGCCAGGCTGGAGTCGGCCCAGCACTGGGCGATGTCACCTGCGCGGCGCGGGCCGATCCTGCACGGAATGGACCGACCGCTGGCCTGCTCGAAGGCCTTGACCATGTCCAGCACGGAATAGCCACGGCCAGTACCCAGATTCACAGTCAGCATGCCGCCCTGATGACCGAGATAATCGAGCGCTGCAACATGGCCTTCCGCCAGATCGACCACATGGATGTAGTCGCGCACGCCGGTGCCGTCCGGTGTGGGATAGTCGTCGCCCCAGACGTTGAGGAATTCGCGGTGGCCGGCAGCCACCTGCGCGACGAAAGGCATCAGGTTGTTGGGCATGCCCTGCGGGTCTTCGCCGATCAGGCCGGACTCATGCGAGCCGACCGGGTTGAAATAGCGCAGCCGGGCGATGCGCCAGTCCGGCTCGGCAAGGTGCAGATCGGCGAGGATACCCTCGATGAAGAGCTTGCTGCGGCCATACGGGTTGGCCGCCGAGCGAGGAAAATCCTCGCGGATCGGCACGCTGGCCGGATCGCCATACACCGTCGCCGACGACGAGAAAACGAAAGTCTTCACACTCGCCCGGCGCATCGCCGCCAGCAGTTGCAGCGTGCCGTGGACATTGTTGTCGTAATACGCCAGCGGCTTTTCGACCGACTCCCCCACCGCCTTGAGGCCAGCGAAATGCATCACCGCTGTGATCTTATGGCGGTCGAATAGATCATCCAGCAGAGCCGCATCCCGGCAATCGCCTTTGACGAACAGCGACCGCCGGCAGCAGATCGCCCCCAGCCGGTCGACCACGTCGGCGCGGCTGTTGCAGAGGTTGTCGAGGATCAGCAGCTCGTGCCCCGCCTGCGCCTGCGCCAGCGCGACGCAGGCGTGCGAGCCGATGTAGCCGGTGCCACCGGTGACGAGAATCATCTGGCTGTTTTCCAAGATACAAGTGTTGGAATGGAGTTCAATTATCGCCGATCAAGCGCCAACCCACATCGGTGAGCGCCATCGTCCCGCCAGCGCCGACTCTTGCGGCGCTTATCGCACGACGAACTGGTCGAGCTTGCTCAGGTTCTTCCAGATCAGCGCCCCCAGCCCACCCACGCCATTACGGCGCAGGGCGGCATAGTCCTCGCGGCTCTTGCGCAGAATGTGCGACAGGGAACGATTGCTCTCGCCGCCGACACGCATCTTGACCAGCACTTCCGGAATGTAAGCCAGGCGAATCCGCCCCCGCGCCAGATAGCGCAGCATCGCGTCGTAGTCTGCCGCGATGCTGAAGCGGGTATCGAAGCCGCCCCACTGCTCGATCACGGAGCGCCGCAGAAACAATGTCGGATGCGGCGGCATCCAGCCTCGGGCCAACCGGGATCGCTGGTAAGTCCCCGAGCGCCAGCGGCGGATGATGCGCGCCGGATCCGACCTCGCCACGTAATCCAGATCGCCGTACACGCCATCCACCGCCGGATCCGAAAATGCCTGCGCCACCCGCTCCAGCACCCGCTCGTCCGCGTAAAAGTCATCGGAATGCATCACGCCGACGACGTCGCCCGAGGTCAGCGCAAAGCCCTTGTTCAGGGCATCGTAAATCCCGCCATCCCGCTCGCTTACCAGCACCGCCAGCCGGTCGCGCTGCGCCTCGATCACCTGCAGCGTGCCATCCGTCGACGCCCCGTCGATCACGATATGCTCCACCTGCTTCCAGGTCTGCCCCTGAACACTGGCAAGCGCCTGAGCCACCGTATTCACCCGGTTGAAGCTAGCGGTAATCACGGAAATTGTCAGCGTCACGGGCTGCTCTCGTCTCTCAATGCGAACTATAGGTCACGCAAACCCAGGACTGCCAGTCCCAGGTACTCCTTCAATGCCGCGGTACTCATGCCGAGGCTATCCGCATCCGGCAGCCAGCGCCCCAGCGGATGCAAGCTGTTCGGCAGGGCCTCCACATCCGTGCTGGCCGGCAACACGGCCACGCCAGAACCACCCAACGCCGCTTCAAATGTCCGCAAGGCCCGCGGCATATGCATGGCGGATGTCACCAGCAACACCCGCTTCGCCCCCGCCGCCCGAATCAGCCCCAGACTCTGCTGCGCATTCTCCGCCGTGTTGCGGCTAACGCCCTCCAGGCGAATCGCCGCAGGAGGCACTCCCAATGTCAGCAACATAGAGCGCATCGCCTCCGCCTCCACCTGCATTCCATCCGCTCCCGGCTGATTGCCTCCTGACACCAGCACCACCGATGCCCTGCCCGCCTTGAACAAAGCCGCCGCATGCCACACCCGGTCCGCCCCGGCGCCCAGATCGAAGCTCGGCCTCTCGGGCGGACGCGCTCCGGACAAGGCTCCACCCAAGAGCACGATCGCATCCGCCTGCGGCGCCTGATCCGCCAGCACTGCGGGAAAGCGCCTTTCCAGCGGATACGCCAGGCCGGTCGCCACCAGCGGCGTCGCGACCGTCCATAAGCCTAGAACAACCAACAGCCCAACCGCCAACCCGAGGCGCCGATAACCGCGCCAAACCAACACCAGCACCAAGACCCAGAGCACCAGCGCCAGCGCTAATGGCGACAGCAGCCAGCCGGTGACCTTCGCCAGTTCAAACAAGCCCGGTCCTCCAGATGCCCTTGGTCAAATCCGAATCCCCAGTACCTTCTCGATCGCCGTCGTCACGTCGCAGTTCCTGTCACGCATGTAGCGCCGCACCTCGGCCACTTTGGCATCCACCAGATAGCGATACCAGAAGCCCTGCAAGAAATGGAAGGCGCTGCCGGCCCGACCATCAAGGAATCCGAAGCGGAACACATACCGATAGAAGAAATAGGCAAATGCCCGAAAGCCCCCCGGCAGACGCGCGTAGACAACCTCCTTGAGCCAGCGCTTCAAACCTGCCTGCGATCCGCCGCGCAAAATTGCCACCGAATCGTGCGGCATGAAGCCGTATTCGAGGTTAAGCAGATCCACGGCTTCGCGGCTGGCATATCGGTTGTGTTTGTCGGTCCACCAGTCGAGCGAATTCATGTTATCGTCAATCAGCTCGCCCTTGAATTCCAGGGTCGCCCCAGCCACTTTGATGTGCTCGTCCATCCAGCGGTTCTCGCACTCACCCCGTCCGTAGCGAAACAAGCGCAGCACCCGGATCGGAAACACGCCGCCATGGCGAATCAGCCGCCCCTGAAAGGTCATGCGCCGAACGAAAAAGATGCCGTCGACCTCGGGCCCCACGGTGGGCAGCCTGGCCCGAATCTCCGCCGCCAGTTCCGGGGTCAAATACTCGTCTGCGTCAATGCGCAGCACCCAATCCGTATCGGCATCGAGTTGGGTCAACGCCCAGTTGAACTGGGTGGCCTGCGTGACGAAGGGGTGCTGCATGGCACGCGCACCCTGTGCCTCGGCAATTCGAATGGTGCCATCAGTGGAAAAGGAATCCGCGACCAGGACCTGATCCGCGACCCCAGCAAGGCTCGCCAGACAACGCGGCAAATGCTGCGCCTCGTTCAGGGTCAGGACGATGGCGACGACTTTCACGGATTGCATGCAATCGAAATCATGTGATTGGTCAGCGCCGGAGGTTGTCCGGCACGCTGCCAAGGCCGGTGGCGAATGCCGGATGTCTCACCTCGCAGCCAACCCGGCTCACTCCGCCGCCCGCTGCTTGACCAGCACATAGCGCCCCAGGCAAAGCGCATCCATGTCCGTCCGCTGAAAACAATCCAGCGCCTGCTCCGGGGTGTCGACGATGGGCTCATTCTCATTGAAGCTGGTATTGAGCACCATCCCCACCCCTGTCCGGCGGCGAAAGGCATCGATCAGTTCGTAGTAAAGCCGATTGCTTTCCCGATCGACTGTCTGCAACCGACCAGTGCCATCCACATGAGTGACGGCAGGCAGGCGCTCGCGCCATTCGGGGCGAATCTTTACCACATGCATCATGAACGGACTATCAACCGTCTGCTCAAAATAGGTGGCCACCTCTTCCTTAAGCACGCTGGGCGCAAAAGGCCGGAACGATTCCCGCCTCTTGATCTTGGCGTTGATGGTTTCCTTCATGTTCGCGATCGCCGGATTGGCCAGGATCGAGCGATTGCCCAGCGCGCGCGGACCCCATTCGCTGCGCCCCTGATACCAGCCCATCACCAGCCCATTGGCGATCAGCTCGGATGCCACCTCCGCCAGTTCTGCATCGTCGGCGCACTGCAGGACCACCAGACCACTGGATTCGGCAACTGTCCGCAATCGCTCGTCGGGGTATTCCGGGCCCCAGAAAGCGTGCTTCATATGGAAGCGCTCCGTGCGTCCCAGCACCTGGTGCCAGCAGTAGTAGGCGGCCCCCAGGCACGTACCATCATCGGATGCCGCCGCCTGCAGGTAAGGATCAGTGAAGGGCGTTTCGCGCAGAATGCGGGCATTGGCCACCCCGTTCAACGCGCAGCCACCCGCCATTGCCAGCCGAGGCGTAGGGACCCGCGCATGCAAGCGTTTGAGGCAATGCACGGCGGCTTCTTCAAAGCGCACCTGGGTGGAGCGGGCAATATCTTTCTCCCGCTGGGTCAATGCATCCTGCCTACCCCGGGGCTCGCCAAGAGCCTTGCGCAGCCGATCGCTATACAGGCGGCCCATGACGACATGCTGCCGGTCATCAACCGCGCCGCTCTCGCCGCCCTCGTGCATGCCGAAATAACCCTTGCCCAAGCGGTACCAGTGCTCGTCATCCAGCCGCACCAGTTTGCGCATGAGATCGCCATAACGATCCTCACCATAGGGCGCCAAACCCATCACCTTGTATTCCTCGCCAAACTCGTCGAAGCCGATAAACTGGCACAGTGCGGTGTAGAAGAAACCAAGGCTGTCCGGTAACGTAACCCGATCGAGCACCTCGATCCGGTTGCCTTCGCAGCGCGCTGCCATCATGCTGGCGAAATCGCCCGAGGCGTCATACGAAAGCCCCGCGGTCAGCCCCTCGAACGGAGACAGGTAGTAGGCGCTGGAAATATGCGCCAGGTGATGTTCCACTCCCACGGTCTGAAAGTTCACCCGTGCCGGATCCTCATCGCAAACTTCGGCCAGTTGCTCCAGCGTGCTCTGGGTTTGGCGATTTCGCCGAAAATGCTCTACCATCGCGCCAGCCGCTTTGATCGGTCGCGTCGCTACATAAGCCATCTTGGCCGCGTAATTCGCCTTTGGGTCGCGTGCCATGGCGACGTGAGTAACATCGCGAAGACTCAGCCCGGCATCGGCAAGCAGGCGCCGTATCGCGTTGGCTGGGAATGCCGAGCTGTGTTTTTGCCGATCGCCCAGCCGCTCTTCGGCCACGGCCCCGTGCAACATGCCGTCTACCACCAAGCATGCGGCAGAATCTGCGTGAAATGCATTGAAGCCCAAAATTACTTTCATGTCACTACAATCCGATCCTATTGTTCAAACGGCCCACCCGGCATTCCTTAAACGGTTAGCGCTCAAAGATAGGTAGCAATGATGGTGAGACAAAAAAGGCTCCGTAATTCGACAAATGATTGTCGTCGCGATATAGAGGATGATCTTGGTGTTCCAATTGGCACCTTCCATTCATGCACAATACTTCTGACAAGTTGATTCGAGTAAACGAGTATTGCAATGAAAACTGATCAAGCTGCTTCGAAAAAAACTCTTGACGCCGACGGTATTCATCCAGCGTAGGCTCGTGGGTTTCAATTGGCACCGCTAACATTTTCAAACGCGCCAATGATTCTGGTACAGGATACTTAAACTCAGGAACTTGCTCGACGACAAAGACTTTAGTCCCTATCTTTTGCAGGCGAAGGAAGGTAAGTCTTAAACCTCGTTCGAACACCTCCCTGCTGTTTTCCATGGTGTCACCACTTGTCTGCGAGTCGCTCAAGAATGGTTGCGGGGCATTTTCTTCTAGCCCACCCTTCGGCCATCCTGAAGAATAGGCCGACCATCGTGCTACAAGGACCACAAACTCAGGTTTGTGATTTTCAATCTGGGTCATGACTGAATCATTAAAATCGCTACATGCATTTGACTTGGGTGGTTTAGTCGGCCATACCCCCATTAATGGAGGGCAGCCGAGCATCCTAACCATCCAACCATGAGTATTTGTCTTTGTCGCCAGGGCATCAAACGCTGGTGTAAGAGCATTTGCGTGCGAGTCCCCCCATACAACAAAGCTTGGAGGAATACTTTGGCTGCTTCCAAGCTGGCATACATTGCCTGCGCCTATGTCAGAAGCAGACAGGGACGGACAATACTTTGCAGCCTGCAGCCTGCCCTGCTCCGTTATGATCGATACGACATCTTTCGGCAAACGCTGCGGCCACCCATCGCTTAAGATTCCGTGCGCACCTAGGGCGATAAATGAACTTGTTAATACAAAAGATATACCAAACAACGTCCGGCCACTAACGACGCCGCCTTTTCTGCGAAAGGGCTTCTCCACGAATCGCCAAGAAAAGAAAGCTAGTGTAGCGTCTCGTAAATGACTATACATTTAAGCCGCTACCTGCTGTTGAGCCATGATCTCGCGAGCGCGCTGAATCTTGCGCAGAATCTCCTCCCC